>Ga0233425_10003901_pt1 | contig 26038 bp, 23 predicted proteins | sample Watercolumn_Towu_2_FD_181712 | JGI IMG/M metagenome (GOLD analysis project Ga0233425, IMG submission 181712) | Freshwater microbial communities from Lake Towuti, South Sulawesi, Indonesia - Watercolumn_Towuti2014_140_MG | ecosystem: Environmental > Aquatic > Freshwater > Lake | place... | reverse complement strand
AGTAAAACCAGGTATTTTAAGTATGGATTTTTGTATAATGATAACTATTATGACTGAATTAATTATTTAATGATCTTAACCTGAAGAATGGGTTACTGTTAAAGATTCTGTAAGAAATGGCTAGCAAAAAAAATAAAAATAAAAAAGGACATGGTGCAATTAAGTCCGTCCTGCAATGGCTATGGCGGCAGTTCAGTTCGGTCCGCCTGGCGGTAATTCTTATACTCGTGGTAACAGGTCTATCGCTGGTGGGGGCGTTATTGATACAGGCGCCTGCTGAAATATCAGGTGATCCACAGGCATACTCAAGCTGGGTTAATATGGTTTCAGCAAATAAAATGGGGGGATGGGCACCTGTTCTGTCTGCTCTCCGTTTATTTAATGTGTTCCGCTCGCCATGGTTCATAATTGCATGTGTGCTGCTTATGATAAATATTCTAATTTGTACCTTGAACCGGTGGAACAGTATAAAATCCGGTATTCGCGGGGGCAGTATAAAACAGGAAGAAGTTTTTTATACTTCCGGCGATAGCTGCGGCAGAATTGATAACATACAATTGGTATCAGCAGATGTTGCCTTACTATCAGAAAAGATATTGAAAGGAAGAGGCTACAGAGCACGTATCCAAAGTGACAATACTTTTTTATACATTGCGGCTGACAGGAACAGGTATTTCAAGCTGGGAACCTATTTAAGTCATTTTAGTTTGATTCTGTTTGTGCTGGCTTTTGCTGCAGGCAACTATCTGGGTTTTCGCGAAATAAAATTCAGTGTTGCTGAGGGTGCCTTTCGTGAAGTTGGCCATGAAACAGGACTTTCTCTTCAACTGGTATCTTTCGTAGATGAATATTATGATAATGGGGCACCGAAGGATTATAGAAGCGAAGTAATTCTATATGAGGGCGCCATACCTGTCAAAGAAGCTACAATACAGGTTAATCACCCGCTGGTATATAAAGGGGTCCGCTTCTACCAGTCGTATTTTGGACCGGCAGTTAAAATGCAGATTAGAGATGAAAATGGACAGGATATTTTCTCCGGTAATATCACGATGGATGATTCTTTCGTTATAGATGGTGTCCAGCGCTATAAAGGTATTATTGAATTAGATTCTTTACAGGATATAGGCCAGGTTAACCTGATCAGCCCGGCTATTAATGCTGTAGATGATATAATACCGGCGGGTTTTATCGGTGTGGATATACGGAACAAAAATAATGAACAAATCGACCTTAAGCTGGTGGAGCTTGGCAAGTCACGGGTGATTGCCGGTATGGAGTTTACTTATCTTGGTGAATCAAGTTATTCCGGTTTTCAGGTAAGCCACGATCCCGCCAGCACCATTATCTGGATTGCTTCAGCGCTATTTATCTTTGGCATGTTTGCAGTTTTATACTTTCCTTTTCGTCAGGTATGGGTTTTTTCCAGACCTTCCGGTAAAGAAAGCAGCAGCCTGTTTTTGTGTGCACGCAGCCCACGGGGATTTAAGAGCAATTCCGAATTAAACGCCATAATGGATCAAATAAAAAAGGAACTGACATCTCATCCGGCAATGGATGGGAAGGAGGACAACTAATGTCTGGTTTAGAAAGCATTTTTTTAACAGCATCACTGGCCTGCGTAATACTGGTTCTTTTAGTTGCTGTTTTTTCTTCTGTAATAAGCCGCAAAAACAGCAGAGCAGTAATTGATAAAGATAAAGGCGGCAGGTCTGCTACCGGCACTCCATCCGGGGTTTTATCTGTGAGTTCAAAAATTTTAACAATTTTAAGCCTTGTGCTTGTGACATTAACCCTGGTTTTCAGGATAATCCAAACCGGGCATGGGCCATTTTCCAATATGTATGAATTTGCTCTGGCATATGTTTGGGGCATTATTGCCATGGTTATCATTTTCGAGTGGCGCTACAAAACAGCTTCAGTCAGAAATGTGGGATTAATCGTTGCACTTTTATTGCTCATATTTGCCGTTGTCAAACATTCTACCCCCCAGCCTCTCGTTCCTGCGCTTCAGCAGAGCACGCTCTTATCCGTTCACGTTGCATCAGCAGTTTTTGCATATGGTGTTTTTACCATAAGCTTTGGGGCTGCTGTACTTTTTCTAATTCAGAACCGGCGCAGCCTGTCATGGCTGCCGGATAAAGAGACACTGGATATAATAAGCTACAGATCGGTCATCATCGGGTTTCCGTTGCTTACGTTGACCATTGTGCTTGGCGCTATCTGGGCAGACATAGCGTGGGGTAAGTTCTGGAGCTGGGATCCAAAAGAAACTTCAAGTCTGGTGACATGGTTAATATATGCCGTATATATGCATGCACGTTTAATGCGAGGCTGGAAGGACATTAAAGCAGCTATTATATTAGTAGCGGGTTTTGGAGCTATTTTATTGACTTTTTTCGGAAATTATATTTTTACAGGCCTGCATGCGTATAATTAATTCGCTGTAAGTATTGCAGTTAAAATCAGGATAATAATTGCAACACCTAAACCTGTGTAAGAAAGAGTTTTCTGTCTGTTTTGAAGCCGTGCCGATTCTGCAGAGTAGCCATTTAAGGCGAGTCTGGAGATTTTCTTCCCAAGGCCTTCAAATGCATAAATTGCAAGAATAATGGCTATTGCTGTAAAAATATGCTTTATTGATGATATGGTGTACCAAAGATCGCTAAATTGCATAAAATTTGGACCATCAGTTTTTATTTCAGTAATTCCAATACCGGAAATTACCAATGCTCCTATACAAATGTAAACCAGTACCCGAAATCTTTTCATAATCATACCCATAAGCTTGCCGGATGCATCAGCATCAAGAGATTTCCTCAAAGAGGGCAGCAGTATCAAGGCATTTGTGGTCATGGCTCCGAACCATGCCACTGTAGCGACAAGATGAATAAAATTCAGCAATGAAAATAAAAATAAGTCTTTCATTTTTTCCCCTCTTTTAAAATTTCATTAAATCTAAAGTGTGCAAAAATTATTTTTCGGTCACCAGTTTTTTCTGTTCAGAACCATCAGCTTTCATGATATATATTTCGTTCAGGCCCTCCCGGCCGGATTCAAACGCTATCAGCATTCCATCAGGCGACCAGTAAGGATAACTATCGTCTGATGGATTATTTGTAAGATTGGTTAATCCCGATCCGTCTGCATTCATTTTATAAATTTCCCAATTGCCATTTTGATAAGAATTAAACACAATCATTTTACCATCTGGCGACCAGGAGGTTGTTCCATCTGTAGCCTCCTTGTTATTTGTAAGATTGGTTAATCCCGATCCGTCTGCATTCATTTTATAAATTTCCCAATTGCCGTCACGGTTAGATTCAAAAGTAATAAACATTCCGTCAGGTGACCAGGAAGGATAGCCGTCATCTGCGGTCTGATTCCTGGTCAGGTTGGTCTGGCCGGAACCGTCAGAATTCATTACATATATTTCAGTGTTATTATCCCGGTAAGAGTTGAAAGCGATCTTATGACCATCAGGCGACCATGAAGGATTACTATCGTCTGCAGGATTGTTAGTAAGATTTGTAAGGCTCGACCCTTCAGTACCCAGGACGTATATTTCTCCCTTGCCGTCCCGGTATGAGGTAAATGCGATCTTCTTGCCGTCCGGAGACCAAAAGGGGTCTGTATCGTCTGCCGGATTGTTTGTCAGATTTGTAAGGCCGGACCCGTCAATATTTACAGTATAAACCTCCCAGTTTCCGTCACGCTTTGATTCAAAAGCAATCATTTTTCCATCAGGCGACCAGGAAGGATCACTATCGTATTCAGGGTCTATTACCAGGTCAGTTTTTTGAATTTCAAAAGACTCTAATGTTTCAGATGGTTCCGTTGCAGTTTTGCAGCCGGTCCCCGAAAATATGATGGCAACAGCAAATATCACCAGCAGTATTAAAAAACATTTTTTCAATTGCAGTCTCCTGTAAATTAGATTAACCCCAGGTGCTTTCAAGAAGGCATTAAAAAATAATCCGGGGTCTGTTTGCCAAAAATGATATAATAAATAACTGGTAAATTATAACATTTATTCTTCAAACATGGTAATAATCCGGTTATCAGTTCATGTATCCAAACCTTATGAAATTTCAATAGTTTTTAAAATTCCTCTTTTTGAAATACAATATCTTTTACTCATTGCCTATTTTATCCGATACCCTTATAATTGCTATGAATTCTATTGAATTATTAATATATATACATTAGAATCTCTCTAAGTTAGTTTTTTGACAAATATTAATTTAACCTGCCGGGGAAAATGAAGTTATCAACAAGGGCAAGATATGGAACCAGAATGATGCTTGAGCTGGCGCTAAGGTACGGCCAGGGTCCGATACTTTTAAAGGATATATGCAAGTCTCAGGAAGTGTCTTTAAAATACCTCTCGCAACTTATAATACCCTTAAAAATAGCCGGTCTTGTTAATTCTTCAAGGGGATTTCACGGGGGATATTTTTTATCCAGATCTCCTGACAGGATAAGGCTCAGCGAAATAATCAATGCGCTGGAAGGTTCCACAAATATTACAGAATGTATAGCCAATCCGGAAATATGTACAAGGTCCGGAGGATGTACAACCAGGGATATATGGGGTGAAATCAGCAGGAAGTATTTTGAAACACTGGATTCATATACACTTGAAAGAATTGCCACTCTGCACAAAACCAAACAAAAAACAATCTGATTCGCTGTAATTCACCTGGCAAGTAATACTACTAATACTATCTTATTAGTAGTATTTAGTAGTGCCGGTTATAAGATCATCAGCCTACTGATGTTACACCTTTAAATTTCACTTTCATTATTATTTTTTAAATTGATCAGTTGCATATGAAAGTGCTCCCACTGATGAATCTTCCCATCAAGCTCTGTTTTAATCTGCCCGTATTTCACAAAGGGATTTTGTTCTGAGCCGTTAGGCAAGGAATCTGCTTGCAGTGGCATTGAGCTGATGTGATCAGTCAATTTCTGTAAATCACTTTCAAGACGTTCTATATCTGCTTCGCAATCTGAAATGTCTTTTGTGAGCTTCCTGAGTGCCTTGCTTAATTCCTTTTTTGCGGCATAACCTTCTTTCCCTGTCCGGTATTTTTTTACGGAATTAAGCCGTTCACCGCCGAATGGCACATGTTTTTGCAGGACTGGTTGTTTTTCCTCAAGCTGGCGCAATGAGTCAATTCTTTTCTTATCCAGAAAATCACTTATACCGCCAGTATATTTTTTGATATTACGGTTTTTAAATTCATAAACGGTATCGGTAAGTCCATCAAGAAATTCCCTGTCGTGAGACACCAGAATCATTGTCCCTGCAAAATTATTAAGGGCCCGTTTCAATATGTCCTTTGAACGCATATCCAGGTGATTTGTAGGTTCGTCAAGAATTAAGAGGTTATTTGACTGCAGCAAAAGCTTGATTAATGCAAGCCTTGACCTTTCTCCTCCCGACAAGACTTTTACTTTTTTGTAAACATCATCATCACCAAACAGAAAGGCGCCAAGCATTGACCGAAGTTCCGTTCTGCTTTCAAATGAAGCCAGGGCATCTAATGTTTCGATAACGGTAATGTTCTCATCAAGAAGTTCATCCTGGTTCTGGGCAAAATATCCTGTTTTAACATTCTGGCCAATTTTCAAACTGCCTGTAAAATCAAGCTCCCCGGCAAGAATCCTTGACAGGGTGGTTTTTCCTTCACCGTTTTTCCCGACAAAAGCAATCCTGTCTCCCCGCATTATTGCAAGATTTATATCTTCAAAAACAATGTTTTGCCCATAGGACCTGGAGAGTTTTTCTGCTTCAATTACAGTGCTGCCGGATCTTGGAGCTTCCGGGAATCTGATGTTAATAGCTGAACTGTCCTGATTATCGATCTCTATAATTTTAAGTTTTTCCAGGTATTTTATTCTTGATTGAACCTGCACAGCTTTGGTGTTTTTATACCTGAATCTCTCAATGAACCTGTTTATATCGGTAATCTCTTTCTGCTGGTTCCTGTAAGCGGCAAGCTGCTGCTCCCTCCGTTCCTGCCGCATTTTAATAAATTTTGAATAGGGTGCCTTATAGTCATAAATTTTTGCCAGGGAAATTTCAATCGTCCTGTTTGTTACATTGTCAAGGAATGTCCGGTCGTGTGAGATCAGGACAAGTGCACCATTGTAGCCTGCCAGGAACTGTTCCAGCCACATGATAGACTCTATGTCAAGATGATTTGTGGGCTCATCAAGTAAAAGCATGTCAGGGTTTTTAAGAAGTATTTTGGCAAGTTCAATCCTCATCCTCCAGCCTCCGCTGAAATGGCTTGTTTTTCGGGTGAAGTCTGATGTTTTAAATCCCAGCCCCTGCAGTGTCTTTTCAATTTTTTCATTTATTTTTGATGCTCCAAGTACTTCAAGCCTTTCATTTATTTCAGACAATTCACTGACCAGATTCAAATAATCCCTTGAATAAAAATTTTCCGAACCGGCAATTTCCCTGTTTATTTCAGCAAGTCTGTTTTCCAGGGCAGTTATATTCAAAAAAGCAGTCTTGACTTCACTGAGGAGGGATCTTTCATTTGCATGCCTCATCTGTTGAGGAAGATATCCCACTGCTAATTCCGAAGGTTTTTCAATATGGCCCTTATCAGGGGACTGCATTCCAAGAATAATTTTTAATAATGTGGTTTTACCTGAGCCATTGTTGCCTACAAGGCCGATCCTGTCTTTCTGTTTTATCAAAAAAGAAATATCGTTAAATAATGGCCTGCCGCCGAAATCTAAGCTTATGTGATTTACTGAAATCATCCTATTTGAACAAAACGGATTATAGCTTAATTTGAAAACATAATGGTATTAAACCTGTTTTTAACAAATGCATATAATTTACTTTAAAGATTGCAATATGGCAAATTAACTGCAAAAAATCTTAAATAATTGAACTAATGCTATTCTTAAAAAATTCTATTTATGCTATTATATATATACATAATAATGTAAATATACAAAATATTATTAATTTTTTTAATGACACCTTTGATTGGCTTTAAAGAAAAAATTTCAAGAATAAGATTCTTTATTGAAAGGATCCGCTATAGCAGGGAAAAACACTTCTTTGGCGGGGTCTTCATAATAATAATTATAGTAATATCAATAACTGCAGGCATTTATTTCCATCAGAAAAATGAAATTAAAGTTAAGGAAAATATTCTTAAAAGTTATTATGACGATTCAGCAGGAAAATCTGAAGGAAATGAAAATGTGGAAGAAAGGGGGAATTCCAGCATAACTGTTTATGCGGATAGCACCAAGGAAAGCGTTAGTGATGAATATGCTGATAATGCGGGCCAATCTGTTGAAGGGACTATTATGGAAAGCAGTGCTGTTATAAAGGCATACATCTGCGGTTGTGTTTTTTATCCCGGCGTGTATGAGCTTAATTCAGGCTCAAGGCTAATTGATCTTCTGAATATGGCAGGCGGAGCCGACAGTGAAGCCTGCCTTGAAGTGGTAAACCTTGCAGTTCTGATTAAGGATCAGGATATGGCATATATTCCATCCAGAGATGAGATCCTGGAGGGCGGGATATCGGTTTTTGAGGCAATTAAGAACAATTCTTTTTCAAATGAATTCATAACACTGTCAGATTCAAATGAATCCATGTCATCAGGTCAGGACCAGCAGGCAAATGGTAAAACAGGGAAACAGGAAGGCTTGATAAATATAAATACTGCCCCGGAAGACGAGCTCCGGCAGCTTCCGGGCATTGGAGAAATCATAGCTGGGGAAATCGTAACCCACAGGGAAAATTTCGGACAGTTTACAAGTATCGGGCAGATAAAAAATGTCAAAGGCATAGGGGAAAAGAAATTCGAATCTATAAAAGACCTGATCTGTATTTAGTATTTTAACATGCTTGCTGATAAACTTTTTCATAAGTTTTTAACCGGTAATTATCACCAGTTATGGGCTGCTTTCTTTGCCTCAGGCGTGTATCTGTCAAAAATAAAGTCAGATTTTTTAGAGGGAACCGGTCCTTCTAACGGGAGCATTGTTTTTTTTTTATATAAAAATGAAAGCGTATTTCTTTTTGCACTATCTGCTGCGGCAGTTTCTTTGATGCTGTTTTCAGCATATCTGAAGAAAAAACGCTGCAGAAATTCCTGGATAATTTCACCGGGTAAGCTGAATATGTCATTCAGTTTATTTGCTATAGGCACCATACTGTTTTTATTTTTAGCTCTGGGATTTTTTAGCGGTATAAATGTGGCCACCGGAAAAACTGACATGCTTATTCCGGAAATTTACAGGCTGAAAAATCCAGGAGCCGATTCCGGGGCTGTTTCTGTGCCGGTCAGTGCAATTGTTCTGGGCAGGGTTTCCAACCATGTAAAATCCAAAGAAAGCGCTGCGAATTTTTTATTTGAAATTGATAAGATAACAGTTGACGGATGTGTTATCGAAAATATCACCGAAAACTGCCCCGTTGTTCTTGTTTCCCCTGAAAGTACCGTAATACTGAGGGATGACAGGCTGGCCTTTAATTGTTTAATTGAAAAAAAAGATACCGGATTTTATCTTAAAACCAATGGGGACAGCGTCATTTATGCCGCACCTGAAAAATTTCCTGATTTTTTGTATGAAATCAGGCAGAAATTTTATATCTGCATATCCAATATTTTTAAAAGGGCGGCTGATAATGAAAAAGCAGGCTTCTACCTGGCTGTAATTCTCGGAAATACCGGTAATCTTGGCAGATCCTTAAAAGAAGCTTTCAGAAAAAGCGGAATTTATCACATTCTGTCAATCTCAGGGCTTCACATCTCTTTTTTTATTCTTATAATAAGAAGCTTTTTAGGACGGCTCTTAAAGATTGGCGGTCCCTCAGATAGAACCGGTGCAAAAAGAACTGCCGGGATATATGCTTTTAATATCTCGGTTTTGACGGTGCTGTTTATATATAATTTCATTGTAGGGCAGAACGCGCCTGTTTTAAGGTCGACACTGATGGCCCTTTTTGTTTTTCTTTCAGAAATTTTTAAGAGGGAACACAGCAGAAAGTATATTTTAAGCATAGCTTTTATTCTTATGCTTGTTTTCAACCCCGGATATTTCAGTAACGCCGGGTTCTGGCTCTCTTTTGCTTCAGTTTTTGCAATTGTTTATCTGAACGGGCCAATTATAAAAATACTGGAAATATTATCCGGGAAAAATAAACATTGCGATACATTCAAATCAGCCTTTTACAGGCATATTGTCAAACCGCTTGTTACCGTTTTAAGCGTAAATATTGTAATATTTCCCATACTGTCATTTCTATTCAGTGAGATACCTCTTTTGTCCCCGGTTACTAATATAATCTCATTACCGTTATTTTATCTGATACTGCTGATTTTGATAACAGGTTCGATTTCGGGGCTTTTCTGGCCTGCTGCCGGCATATTTATTATAAAGATGGCAGGCTTTTTTACGGGATTGCTGTTAAAAGTGCCTGAAATCTGCAGAATTTTTGAATTATCGGGACATTCTGCTGTTTTAAAAATAAATAATTTCGGTAAATGGCAGATTTTTTTATATTATTTTTCACTTCTTGCTGTTTTTATTGCAATTAACAATCTGGTGCTAAAAAGATATAATTTAAAAAAAGAGGATTATATATAAGGATCTGAATTTTGAAGCTTTTATAATAATGCAGATAGAGAATTTAAAAAAACTTAAGCCGTGCTATTTTTTTATGAGCTCCAGCAGTTCAATTCTTGATGAAGAAATAGAAAAGATTAAAAAATCCCTCAAGAATATGGTCGATATCTCAATTGACTTTAAAATTTTTGATTTGAACGAGGAAGGGGATATGGCCGATTTTGTGAATTTTTATAAGACCCCCTCTTTTTTTTCTGAAAAAAAGGCTGCCGTAATTAAAAATTTTGAAAATGCCTCTTCAATTACCATAAAACTGATAACTGATCTGCTTGAAGATATTTCAAAGGCTTCCGGCGAAGATGTCGGGTCCAAACCTTTGCATGGAGCCGGCGGTAACGTTCCGGAGTTCGGGACCATCCTTTTTATCACATCGGCAAAGGATATAAAAAATAAAGATCTTAATGGTCTCCTGCTTAAACTTGGTTCGAAGAAAAAACTGGTGTCACCGGTAAGCGAGAGTCTGAAAAAATGGCTGGTTGAAAAATCAGAGCTGGATGGGATAAGTTTTACAGGCAGGGCTGCTGCAAGGCTTCTTGAAAATGTAAATTATGATTTTGCAGTTCTGAAAAAAGAATATGAAAAGCTTTCAATTTATATCAGCTCTGAAAAGGAAAAAACTGTAAATGAAACTGCAGTAAACAGGCTTGTAAACCGCATCTTTGACATGAAAATCTTTGATCTGGTGGATTATATAGGCAGAAAAGACAAAAATAACGCTCTGGTTGCTTTGAAGTCGGTACTTCTCGAAACTGCAGCTGCAAAAAAAAAGGTAAAAAAATCATCGGCGCAGCTGTCTTCAGATTCGGCTGATGAGGATAAAAAAAGCATAACCGGACTTATAACCCTTCTGCATAGAATGTACAAAGCCGTGTTTTATTATAAGGAAACAGCCAGCAGGGAAATTTTATCCGGCTATGTTAACAGGCATGTTGGACATTATCCGTTTATTGCCAATAAACTGGTAAAAAATTATGAGAAGTTTTCAGAATATTACAGCCGTGAGGGGCTTGTAAGAATTTTTAACATACTGGCGGAATATGACTTTCTTTTAAGAACGGTCCAGTCAATTAAAGAACAGAAAAATCTCATACTGAGAATGATAGCCGAAATAACGGCGGCCAGCTGATGTTTTTATTTTTTTGACGTTTTTGCTGCAGGTTTCTCATTTGAAGCCGAAGAAATGGAGCTTACAAGTTTTGCCGCTCCCGATTTCTTGTTGGCGCTGAAATTTTTATGCACAGTTCCGGTTTTTGCAGCTTTATCAAGGGCGCTGAAATAAGTTTTAAGTTCAAGTTCCGCCTGCTGTGTATCTTTTTTTTCAACTGCTGCATCAATTCTTTTTCTTAAAGTTTTTATCTTGTTTTTCAGGCTTTTATTTTTTTCAGCGCTTTTTAAGTTCTGTTTATCCCTTTTAATCTGGGATTTTATATTGGCCATGCCTTATCCTCCGGACAGTTAAATTATCATGTATAATTGGTTCTTTAATTATTGAGGGTGTATTTTAACACTTTTTTAAAAAAATAAAAATATTTATAATAGGTACCAATAAAATGTTATAATAACCGGGATTATGCAGGATATAGAGGAAGATTTTTTACTTTCCAGAAAAAAAATTTTTAATGCAACCTTAATTGTAATTTTAGCCATACTTCTTTCCAAAATTTCAGGACTTGTCAGGGATCAGGTCATGGCGGGCTACTTTGGCATCAGTTATGAAACCGATGCATACACCTGGGCATTTTTCATTCCAAACCTTTTTAAAATTCTTTTTGCGGAATCACTTATTACTGCAGCTTTTATACCTGTTTACACGTCATATTTGAAACACAGGCAGAATGACAGAATTCAGGTATTCGTGAATTCGGTTTTAAATATTATGGTACTGTTTTTTCTTGCTGTTTCTCTTATCCTGTTTATTTTTTCACCCCAGATCGGGGCACTTCTATCGCGCATAGCCGGTAACCAGCTTGACCTGGCAAAATTTATAATGATGAACAGGATAATGGCTTTTTCAGTAATTCTTCTCAGTCTTTCGGGATTGACTTCAGGAATACTCAATGCTCACAATTTATTTGCAGTGCCCTCATTTGCGCCATTTGTCTTAAATATTTTTATTGTTTCTTTTGTAGTTTTTTTAAGCAGAAAACTTGGCATTATCAGTATGGCAATTGGCACAATGGCGGGTTCCCTGGCGCAGCTGCTGGTGCAGATCCCACAGATTAAAGTTGCGCGCATCAGGCTTAATTTCAGGATTTCGGTAAAAGACAAAGCTGTAAGGGAGATTTTTTCGCTTATGGGACCGATAATGCTCAGCCTTGGAGCCGTCCAGTTAAATAACAGTGTGGATAAATTTTTTGCATTGGGCCTTGGTCCCGGAAATACGACTGCGCTTGATATCTCCTGGCGGGTTACCAATCTGCCTTTGGGCGTGTTTTCGGTTGCCATTATCACTGTTTTGTATCCGCTGATTTCCAGGCAGGCGGCATCCGGGGATATTGACGGAATAAAGGAAAGCTTCTCACTTGGCGTCAGGGAAATTCTATACATAATGACGCCGGCAGTCACCGGCCTTATCCTGCTCAGTTATCCTGTTATAAAACTTCTTTTTGAGCATAATAACTTTACGGCTTCAGATACTGAAAAAGTTTCTTTCATTCTGATATTTCACAGCCTGGGACTTATTTTTTTTGGGCTTTTGATGATTCTTAACAGAATCTATTATGCTTTTAGAAATGTCAGGACACCCCTGATAGTTGCACTTTTTTCGATACTTGCAAATGTTTTTCTGGACTGGCTGCTCATAAAATACCTGGGAGTTGCAGGGGTCGCGCTCTCGACCTCCCTGGTTGCGGTCTTTAATGTAGTGACGCTCCTTATAATTTTAAGAAAAAAAACCGGCTGCCTGGGCGGAAAAAGAATATTAAAATCTCTGCTTAAGATTATTGCTGCATCAGCAGTTATGGGTGCTGTTATATATCTGCTATGGTATTTTTTAAAAACTTATGCATACGGAAGTCTTTTAAATCTGGCAATGGTTCTGGTCCTTATAATATTGACAGGGGCCGGAGTTTATGTGCTTCTCACATTTCTGTTTAAAATGGATGAGATAAGATTTGCGTTTGGTATCGTAAAAAATTTAAAAAAAAGCGGCCGGAACTAAATGAGGCATTCAGAAGGTCCGGCATGATTGAATAATAAACCTGATAATCTTTTCAGGACAACAGAATGAATGACGACAGGGAAAATAGTACAGAAAAAAGTCTTATAAGGAATTTTTCCATCATAGCCCACATCGACCATGGAAAGTCAACTCTTGCGGACAGGATTCTTGAGCTGACTGACACCGTAAGTCATAGGGAAATGTTTGACCAGTATCTTGATGACATGGATCTGGAAAGGGAACGGGGCATTACGATTAAGGCTCATGCGGTCAGGGTGAATTATAACTGTGATCTTGACGGCAACAGGTATATTTTTAATCTGATCGATACCCCCGGCCATGTTGATTTCTCTTATGAGGTTTCACGGAGCCTTGCCGCCTGCGAGGGGGCTATACTGGTTGTGGACGCCACTCAGGGTATTCAGGCACAGACGCTGGCAAATGTTTATCTTGCAATGGCAAATAATCTGGAAATTATCCCGGTTATAAATAAAATAGATTTAAAAAGTGCAAGACCTGATGAAGTCAGCAATGAAATTACGAGCGTTATAGGAATCCGGAAGGAAAAAATAATAAATGCGAGCGCAAAGACCGGAGAAGGTGTCAAAGAAATACTGGACAGGATAGTACTTGACGTGCCATATCCGCAAGGTGATGCGGACAGCCCTCTCCAGGCACTGATTTTTGATTCGGAATACGATTCATACAGGGGAATCATTGTTTTTATAAGAGTAGTAAACGGAGTCATAAGACCCGGTGACAGGATAAGGTTCATGGCCGAGAACACAGTCACGGCAATAGAAGAACTTGGCGTTTTAAGCCCCAAAATGATTAAAAAAGATGTGCTGTTTGCCGGAGAAGTGGGATATATCATAACGGGCATCAAGGAGATCGGAAATGTCAGTGTGGGTGATACCATAACTTCAATCAGGGAACCCGCTTTAAAACCTCTTTCCGGTTATAAAAAACCAAAGCCTATGGTCTATTGCGGACTTTTTCCAATAGAAGGCATCAATTACGAGGAGCTGAGGGATGCGCTGGGAAAACTGTCTTTAAACGATTCTTCCCTTGATTACGCTCCTGAGGTTTCAAATGCGCTGGGTTTTGGCTTCAGGTGCGGTTTTCTTGGCCTTCTTCACATGGATATAGTTAAAGAAAGGCTGGAAAGGGAATACGGGTTGAGCCTCATAACAACTTCACCCAATGTTGCTTACAAAATCATAAAAACCAATGAAGAAATGCTGGAAGTTACAAAACCTTCTGATTTTCCTTCAGAGGAGAAAATCAGAGAAATACAGGAGCCATTTGTGAATGCGACAATAATTACTCCAAAAGACTATATAGGCGACATAATGAGCCTTGCTAACGGCAAGAGGGGCAATTTTATAGACATGCAGTATATATCCGTTGACAGAGTTGAAATCAAATACAGCATGCCGCTTTCTGAAATAATAGTTGATTTTTTCAATCTGCTTAAATCTGTAAGTTCAGGATTTGCTTCTCTTGATTATGAATTTTCAGGTTATAAGGCTTCGGAACTTGTAAAGCTTGATATAATTGTTGCAGGAAGCACCTTTGATGAATTTTCTACAATCGTGCACAAAGACAGGGCCTATTCCATAGGCAGGGAAATGGCGGAAAAGCTTAGAAAACTCATATCAAGAGAAAATTTTGAGATATCCATACAAGCTGCGGTAGGGAAAAGGATCCTGGCAAAAGAAAGGATTGCCCCATACAGAAAAGACGTAACATCGGGCCTTTACGGGGGAGACATCACAAGAAAGAAAAAGGTCCTTGAAAAACAAAAAAAAGGTAAAAAAAAGATGAAGAGGATTGGGAAAATTGCCATTTCAAGCGAGGCTTTTATGAGCTTTTATAAAATTGATGTCAGCAAATAATTTTGTTTAAGGGCCACCTGAAAGCAGAATGTAAAAGATATTTTTTTATTGGGATTGACACCATCTTTTTATGCCGTTTATCCGAATTTCTATTATAATATTTTTAACGGATGATAAATTTATTTTACTTTGAAGAATAAACAACCTTAAAATCCCGGAATTTTAATCTGGTATAAGGTTTTCATCTGCTTTTTTATCATTAAGAATGAGAGGAAATTATGTTTAAAATAAGAAAAAAAAATTTAAAACCCGGATTTTTACCGGGAAACTGTTTTAAAGGTTTATCCGGGTCAAAACCTGCTTTTTTCATGAAAGTAAAAACTCTTGCCATACTGGCTGTATTTTTATTTTCGGTTTTTTTACCGTCCGGTTTCTTTCTGAAAAACCTCAATGCACAGCAGGGAGGTCCACAGGGGGAAGTACCGTATGATTTTGTCCTGGTCATTGATGAATCGGGCAGTATGAAAAACAATGATCCTCAAAATATGCGAAAGGATGCCGCAAAACTGTTTTTTTACCTTGCCGAGACATTCAGTAAGGGAAACAGGATTATGGTCAGCGGATTTGGAAAACAGACAAATGTATACCTTGACATGGCGGATATCACCGGCAGCGAGAAAGAGATCAGCGCCGCCATTGATAAAATTCAGAGCAACCAGGCTTTAACCGATATGAAACTTGCACTGCAGACGATCAAGCAAAAACTTGACGAAAGAAATCAGCAGAAAAAAACAATGGTCATATTTTTAACGGACGGGTCGCTTACACTTGCCGATATCCCGCCAGAGGAACAGAGCGAAGAAAGAACAGAAAGAGACACTGATAAGCCCGGATCACCTGATGACGGGCAGAATCCGGTTGAAATTGACAGGAAATCAGCTTCCAGCGGGGCAGATAGTGGTAAAGGGAGGGATTTGGAAACAGCGGAGAAACCTGGCCAGAAGGACGATTATCTGGAAAATTATAAAAAAGAGCTTACTGATCTGTGTTATGAGTATAAAAAATCGCAGATAATTATAAATCCGATTGCTTTTACCGGTGAGGCAGATATCGGGATCCTTCAGCAAATGGCCGATATCACAGGGGGAGTCTGTTACAGACCGGAAAAAGATACGGATCTGAAAGTATCTTTCATAGAAATTTTGAAAAATTTGAGCGACAGGTTCACAAAGTTTGAAAACCAGGACAGCTCCGTCAAACTCACTGGAAATTTTACAGTTTCAGCTGATATGTCAAGCCTGTTTATAGTAAGCTTTAAAAACAATTACAGCGAACCCTCAGTGAAACTTACTGATCCCCGCACGGGCAGCGGCAGCTACCACAGTTATGTCGATGAAAAAATATTTAAAATCGTCAAACTGGACGAGATGGTGAAAGGGGACTGGAAATATGAAATTGGAGGGGATGCTATCTTTATTTATGATATTGCAGATTTTGACGTGGAGCAGCCCCGGTATCCCGCTTATCTTTCAGGCGCAGTCGTGCCTTTAAAAATTGATATAAGAACCCTGTCGCAAAACAGCGGGGGAAGTCTTGACAGCATGAAATTATTTAAGGTGTTTGCAGAAGTTGAAAACCCGGTTGGATTCGTAACACAGCTTGGAGAAGATAAGTTTGTAAATTTTGCACAAAGCTATATGGCTGATTTCACCGGAGCCTCCGAACCCGGTTATTACAGTATCGACTATAATATAATGCACATACCTTCCGGTGCTGTTGCGGGAAAGCAGGTATCTTTTGAAATTGTAAACCTTCCGGTCAAAGTGGAGCTTCTCGAACCCTTGCAGGAATCATATGTGCTTGGAGAAGATATAAAAGTGGTTGCAAGCCTTGAAAAAAAGCCGGCTGCGGGAGAAAATGTGAACCTTGCTGATTATCTGCTCACATTCAATGTGTCTGGCAGCAAGGGTATGGTTGTAAAAGACATCATTCTTCTTGATAACGGTACCGGGGCGGACCTGACAGCAGGTGACGGCCTGTACAGCGCTTTTTATAAAAATACGGTTTTTGACGACAGCTATAAAATTGATATTTTTATAAGTAAAAATACTGTGAATTTTCCACAGGTGTGTACCGGTCTCAGTGCCGAATTTAACATTGCAGAGGGCAGTCCGGTAAATGATAAAGAATCCGGTACAACTGCAGTGCAGAAAGAAATAACCTCTTCTGAAGATTCGGGAAACAAAGAAACAGCCAGTGACGCTCTGTCCGGAACAGGAGTAAAACTCTCAAAAACAAGTATCATTATTATTGCTTCTGCCGGCGCCGCCGTTTTTGTTCTGCTTGCAGTGATAATTTTTCTTCTGGTGTATTTTCTGTATATCAAACCCAGTAGACTTAAAAAATAGACTCCTGTAATATATTAAGGATAATTAAAAAATAAAAAAATGTTTTAACATTTATTGAAATTTATTTTAAAATAATTTCCTTATATATATTTAAAAATTTAAGGTTAAGTTTCTATATAGATTATTCTAAAAAAATAATAAAACAGACTTAAAAAGAAGGAGTTAAAATGAAGAAGTCAATAAAAATCTCAGTTGCAGCAGTTGCGGTGCTGGCAGCAATTATGATGATTGTAACATTGGGCGGCTGCACCGGAAGGATTGCATCAAACCTTGTCGAAAAAGCCATAGAAAATGCTGCTGCTGAACAGGGCGAAGACATAGACATTGACCTTGAAGAGGGCGAGGTAAACATCACTGACGAAGAAGGAAATGAGTTCAGCATAGGCGGAACCGAACTTCCTGACGACTGGCCTTCAGCAGTGCCGGTCAATGGTGATATTGCAATTCAGTTCGCAGGCAAAAACACGACTGACAATAAGCAAAGCTGGACTATCAGCGGTACATTTTCAGGGGGCGCAGAGGATCTTTACCAGTTCTATAAGGGTGAGTTTGCATCATGGACCCAGGACTCTGATTCCTCCTCGGAATCCGATGGTTTAAAAAGTTATTATTACCAGGTCAGCAATGACACTTATGTTGTCAGCATGATTATAAGTGATACTGAGGACCAGGGGGTAACTGTAATTCAGACGGTGTCCGAGAAATAAAAATCCGGCAATTAATGTTAAGGTTATTTTTTTAAAAATTTCAACGTTCAGTAAGTTTTCAGATCAGGAAAACTAATAGATATTTATACAGGGAAAAACGGGCTGATACGCAGAAAAATCAGAATTTTTTTACAGAAGCAGAAGCCTGTTTTTCCTGTTTTTTTAAGCATATCCTCTGTCGTTTCTTAATGATTTATGACCCAAAATAGTTATTGTAACTAATCTTTAACTTTAATATAATTCTTTTTAATTGTTATGCTCCAGGGCTGCCGGAACAGCCTTAAAGCGTAACAATCTTTTCGATAACCACAAAAAACTCAAAAAAAAGATTGGAAAGGGGCGCGTATGTTAAGCGATATTGAAATCGCACAGGCAGCAAAAATCAAACCAATAAGGGAAGTAGCTCAGTCAATCGGCATTGACGAGAAGTACCTGGAACTCTACGGAAACTATAAGGCAAAAATACAGCTGGAAATTCTTGATGACCTTAAAAACAGACCGGATGGAAAATATATTGATGTTACGGCTATCACGCCAACACCGCTTGGCGAGGGAAAAACTGTTACCACGATAGGGCTCAGCCAGTCTTTAAACAGGATAGGCAAAAAAACAATAACAGCTATCAGGCAGCCCTCGCTTGGTCCTGTTTTTGGAATCAAGGGAGGCGCCGCTGGGGGCGGATACTCTCAGGTAATTCCAATGGAGGATTTCAACCTTCATCTGACCGGAGATATTCATGCTGTGGGAATGGCCCATAACCTTCTGGCAGCTTTTATAGACACACATTTGATGAAAGGCAATGATCTTAATATTGATCCGTTTTCCATAACCTGGAACAGGGTTGTTGATATAAGTGACAGGGTTTTACGAAATATAATTGTCGGGCTTGGCGGATCCGCCAATGGTTTACCCAGGGAAACAGGGTTTGATATAACCGTTGCTTCTGAGGTAATGGCGATACTAGCACTAACGACGAGCCTTAAGGATATAAGGGAAAGGCTGGGAAGAATTGTTATAGGCTCAACCCCGGACGGAAAACCTGTAACTGCCGAGGACTTGAAATGCGCAGGTTCAATGACAGTATTGATGAGGGATGCAATAAAGCCAAACCTCCTGCAAACCCTTGAACACGGCGCATGTTTTGTACATGCCGGTCCATTTGCAAATATCGCACATGGCAACAGTTCCATAATTGCTGACCAGATTGCAATAAAGCTTGGGGAGTATCTGGTAACGGAAAGCGGTTTTGGTGCGGATATGGGTGCAGAGAAATTCATGGACATTAAATGCCGTTACAGTGGATTAAAACCGGCTGCTGCAGTTATTGTCTGTACGGTCAGAGCTCTTAAGATGCATGGCGGCGGTTTTGTGTTTATTCCGGGTCAGCCTGTTGACAATGAAGCAATGAATGCCAAAAATGTTGAAGCAGTGAAAAAAGGTTGTGCAAATCTTGAGAAAATGATTGAGAATATGAAGCTTTTTGGTATTCCGGTTGTTGTAGCAGTAAACAATTTTGACTCTGATACAGAAGATGAAATTCAGGTAATAAGGGAAAGAGCAAAGGCTGCAGGTGCAGAAGATGCTCTTGTTAGTAAAGTATGGCTGAAAGGCGGAGCAGGAGGAGAGGAACTGGCAGAAGCTGTCGTAAAAGCAGCAGAAAAGCCATCGGATTTTAAATTTTTATATCCCCTTGACTGGCCAATCAAGCAAAAGATAGAAACAATCGCTACAAAGATTTACGGAGCTGATGGTGTGGATTACCTGCCGCTTGCAGAGAAGAAAGTCGAGCTTTACACAAAACAGGGCTTTGACAGGCTTCCAATATGTATGGCCAAAACACACCTTTCGCTTTCACACGATCCAAATCTGAAGAACAGGCCAACCGGCTTCAGGATTCCGATAAGGGATATCAGAGCTTCAGCGGGTGCAGGTTTTCTTTATCCGCTCCTGGGAGAGATGAGAACAATGCCGGGCCTTCCTAAAGTACCGGGAGGTACAAAAATTGATATAGACAAAGACGGGAAAATTGTGGGATTGTTCTGATAGTTTATCTGAGTTCTTGAATTTATTAAAAGTTTAGTTTTTTCGGGGGAGCAAATGGCTAAATTAATAGACGGAAATAAAATTTCTTCTGATATAAAAAACGAAGTGCAGCAGGGTACTGCTGAGCTCGAGAGAATAAAAGGGGTAAAACCCGGACTATCTGTGATTCTTGTTGGTGAAAATCCTGCTTCAAAAGTATATGTTTCCAATAAGCAAAAGGGTTGCGATGAAGTGGGATTTGCTTCTGATACCATAAAAATGCCCGAAACCGCATCCACCTCAGATGTACTTGCACAAATTGACAGGCTGAACAACGATAAAAACACCCATGGTATTCTTGTACAGCTTCCGCTTCCTGTACAAATTGATAAAAACAGGGTTCTCGAAGCAATCATTCCTGAAAAGGATGTGGATGGTTTTCACCCGGTAAATATGGGCAGGCTGGTTGCCCAGCAGGATTGTCTGGTGCCGGCAACAGCTGCAGGAATAATTCAGCTTCTCAAAAGATCTGGTATTGCAATAAAAGGAACAAATGCCGTAATGGTCGGACACAGTGAAATTGTAGGAAAACCCGTTACACTGCTTCTTCTAAACGAATGGGCCACAGTTACAATTTGTCATATTGAGACAAGAAATTTGAAGATGCATACCTCTGATGCAGACATCATAATAGTGGCCACGGGCGTTCCTTATCTTATTAAGGAGGAAATGGTAAAGGAAGGCGCCACAGTCATTGATGTCGGAATAAACAGAATTGTCAGGGAGAAAGCAAACCAGGAGCTTCTCGAGTGGAGGAAACAGGATTTTGAAACCAAAGGAGCAACGCTAATCGGTGATGTTGATTATTTAAAAGTTGAACCAAAAGCAGGATACATTACTCCTGTCCCCGGTGGTGTTGGTCCAATGACTATAGCAATGCTTCTTGAAAATACATTAAAAGCGGCCAGGATGCTTACTGGCGCTAAATAAAAAAACAATAAAAGTGCTATAATAGTTGCCATGTACTATGCAAAAGTAATTGGAAATGTTGTTGCCACCATCAAGTATAAAGGTCTTGCGGGCAAGAAGCTGCAGGTTATCCAGCCTGTTAATTTAAAAACCGGTGAAAAGACAGGCAGGCCGCTTGTTGCTGTTGATACCACTGATGCCGGTGCGGGTGATTTTGTGGGTTTTGAGGACGGGCTTGAGGCAACCTGGCCGTTTGAAGGAAATGATGTGCCGTCAGACGCAACAATTGTTTCAATAATTGAGAAGGTAAATGTCTACAGATAAGGCAAGGGGTAAACAAAATGATACTTGGGCAGGTCGTTGGTTCTGTAGTTTCCACTCAAAAAGATAAAAATCTTGTAGGTAAGAAACTGTTAATTGTTAAAGCAATTGATCTTGAGGGAAATTTTCTTGAAAGTTTTGTTGTAGCTGTTGATATTGTCGGGGTCGGTTCAGGCGAAAAGGTTCTCGTTGTGTCCGGCAGCTCTGCAAGGCAGACGGACCAGACAAGGGATCAGGCTGTTGATTCGGTAATTGTTGCAAAAGTCGACAGCTATTCTTTTGATAAATCATAATATAGGTATTTCTTATTTACAAACTGCAATAAATTAAAAAATTCTTCATTTCCGGAACACCCGGATATAAGTTAATGCACATTTCCAAATTCTTTCGGTTGTCTCAGGTCCTTTATCCCCGGCATTTTTTAAATATTTCTATAATTAAAATAATATAAATATTGGACGATGTTATATTTATATATATATTGACAAATAAATTATAATAACTATAATAAACAAATACAAATATATATAAATATTTATATTATATATATTTGAAAAAATAAATAATTTAAAATACGTTCATTTATTTTTAAGCCGGTTAAAGCCTTGGGTGGCTTCTTCATGTTTATATGGAGCTGTGGGGGAATGGGTTTAAAAAAAATAAAGCTGCTTATTTTTGCGGTGGGAATAGCCATGGTTTTTTTCAATTTTTTTTTAATCCTGCCGGGAAGCATATACTGTGACAGCAGCTTGAATGAAAATATAACAGTATGTGACGGTGAATTTGCAGGTGAGAATCTCCTGAGTTCCGCAAAACCGGCTTCACCCGGTCCTGATACGTACTTTTATCCTGTTATAATCACATCGGTAATAGTCATTGGAATCCTGGTTTTTGCCATGTGGCAGACATTCAGGACAAAAAGACATTCTTAAATTTTTAAATTTCAGAGTCAATTTTAATTGCACTAATCTTTTAAAACAAATATAATTAATACAATAAAATTTTTATAATTTTTCATTGCGAAAGGAGCTACATGCAAGACGTAAAAGACACGGCGAGCGGTTTGGCAAAGGGCTCATTGGCCTGTGGAATTGCTGCAATAGTACCGTTTATCGGGTGGGCTTTGGGACTGGCAGCAATAATTATGGGAATCATTGACCTTGTAAAAATAAGCAAGGGCGAATCAGGCAATGCCGGAAAGAAATTCGATATAATCGGTATTGTTCTGGGAGTTGTCCTGCCCTGGATACTGTCAATGATTATTATTGCTACAGTCTGGGGTTTTGCTGCATCAGCTCTTGGCGGTGCGCTCAGCTATTAATTATAGAGATATAAAGTTTTCCTGAAATTGCATATCAGCGGTTTGTTTATTGTATGGGAATAGCTGTGTCGTTTTTTTAAAAGCATATATTAATCTTCGTATGAGTTCTTAAATAAAGGACAGGTGTTTTTTAAAGCATTTGTCCTTTATTTGATTTAAGATGTATTTTATAATATTTATTCTCAAATATCTGAGCAGACAGAAAGGTCGGAATAAATGGAAGCCAAAGAAAAAAAACACTTACAGGAAATGGCAAGGAAAATAAGGGTTGATATAGTGGAAATGCTGTGCAGTGCGGGTTCCGGCCATTCCGGCGGGTCACTTTCCATAGCAGATGTTTTTGCATATCTGTATTTCAGCGACAAATTTAAGCTTGGGCCTGAACATAAAAATTCCCTTGACAGGGACAGGGTTGTTCTGTCAAAGGGACATGCATGCCCGGTTTTATATGCTTCACTTGCTGAGGCAGGTTATTTTGATAAATCCCATCTTTCCACTTTAAGAAAATACGGAAGCATTCTGCAGGGCCACCCGGATATGAAAAAAACTCCCGGGGTTGAGATAACAACAGGTTCTCTCGGCCAGGGTCTGTCATGTGCAGTGGGGATGGCACTTGGTGCCAGGCTTGACGGGCTGATCTGCAGAGTTATAGCAATTGTTGGCGACGGCGAATGTGACGAGGGCCAGATCTGGGAAGCGGCAATGTCCGCTGCCCATTACAGGCTGGATAACCTGACTGTCATTGTTGATAAGAATGGCCTGCAGATTGACGGATATACAAAAGATGTAATGAACACTGAACCTATGGCAGACAAATGGGCATCATTTGGCTGGGAGGTTGCCGAGATTGACGGGCATGACTTTGACCAGATTGATTCTGTGCTGGGAACCGCACGCAACGCAAATGGAAAACCCCTGTGTATAGTTGCTGATACCGTTAAGGGCAAAGGTGTATCATTCATGGAGGGTCAGTGCGAATGGCACGGTAAAACTCCAGGCCTGGAAGAAAAAGAAAAAGCATTATGCGACATTTGCGGAATTGAGAGCGACTGAAAATTATTCTGAAAAAATAACACCATCTTTTATATTCCAGGATATTATAATTTTCCGGCCTGTTTCGATGCCTTCAAGCCCGGTTTCGTTTTTTGCCTCAAGAACAATTTTACCCAGTCCACCGGCATAGGCAATTAACCTTATGTCGGGACCTTCAAAAATTTTTGAAACAACTGCTGCTTCAAACCGGTTGTATCTGTCAAAACCCTCTGACGACTGCAGCTGCCTGCTGCTCTTACCGGACTGTTTTAAAACAGGGCCAGAGCCATTTTGAGCTTCAGTAGAAAATTTTATTCTTTCCGGTCTAATGAAGAAATATTGTTTCCTGCTGCCGTTGGCCGGATTTTTTTGTTCAAATCCTGAAAAACCGGATGAAGCTGAATTTTCAAGCAGAATTTCTGTTCCTGTTTTTAAGGTTATCTTTACCAGGCCTTCATACTTTTGTGTCCGCAGAACTTCGATGAAGTTGCCTGCACCTATAAAATCAGCAACGAAATAGTTTGAAGGGTTGTTGTAAATCAGGTCAGGCGCTCCCAACTGGATTATTTCACCGCCGTTCATTACTGCCAGAGTGTCCGACATATTCAGGGCCTCACCCTGGTCGTGGGTCACAAATAAAAAAGTTGTACCTGTATTTTTCTGTATTTCTTTCAGCTCGTTGCGCATTGAAACTCTCAGCTTTTTATCAAGTGAGGCAAGGGGTTCATCCAGCAGCAGTATTTCAGGTTCAATTATTAATGACCTTGCAAGTGCAACCCTTTGTCTCTGCCCCCCAGAAAGCTCATTTATCCTCCTGTTCTGCAGGCCGTCAAGGTCAATGACCCCAAGGATTCTTTCAAGTTTTTTACTGACGGTTTCTGACGGGGCCCTTCTTTTCTTTAATCCGTAGATTATATTTTCCGTCACATTCATATGAGGGAAGAGCGCAAGATTCTGAAAAACCATACTTGTACTTCTTTTGTTTGGCGGCAGGCCCGCCATATCCCTGCCGCCAATTTTTACAGTTCCCGTGTCCGGTTCTATGAATCCGCCAATAATTCTTAAAATCGTCGTTTTTCCGCAGCCTGAAGGACCGAGAAGGGAAAAAAACTTTCCTTTCTCTATACTGAAGGAAACATTATTGACGGCGGTAACCAAACCGTATTTTTTTGAAAGGTTAAAAACCTCAACTATATTTTCCATCAGCTCCCTGAAGAGATTTTAACTCAAAAGGAATTCCAAGCCTTCTGCCGTTGGAAACAAGGTCCCTTACAACCGGTTCAAGAACCGGTACGCCATTTTCACGGTTATACTTTGCAGTTTCAAATTCTTTTTCACCTGCAACGTATATGGTGTCTCTGCCCTTTGCTTTTGGCGATTCTTTCAGCAGTCTTATCATGCTGTCCAGCTGTTTCTTAAAATCAATAACCGGCCGAAAAGCTTCTATATTTATCGCCATGAAAAAGTGGCTGACATCACATATTTTCGGTTCATTAGGGAAACCCACACCCGTAAAAAAAGACGCACCAGACAGAGCTGCGCATAAAATTTCAACCATTACCGCCAGTCCATACCCTTTATATCCCCTCAAAGTATCCGTGCCGCCAAGGGGCATCAACGCCCCGGGCCCGCCGCTTTTTACTTTTTCAGGATCATCTGTCACATTTCCGTCATCGTCTATTCCCCAGCCCATCGGTATCTTCTCCTTCTTTTCCTCATAAACTTTTATTCTGCCAATGGGCACTACACTTGTTGCCATGTCCAGTACAAAAGGATATTCATTGTATGAAGGCGCTGCAAAGCTAATCGGGTTTGTTCCAATCACCGCTGTCCTTCCGTAGGTCGGAGCGACAAGGGGCTGGGAATTAGTCAGGCTTATCCCTATCATGTCATGTTCAAGAGCCATCATTGAGTAATAAGCCGCTATTCCATAATGGTTGGAGTTTTTAACAGTTGCCATTCCTATATTTGATTTTTTTGCCATGCTGATACATTTTTTCATGGCCTCGTAAGAAACAACGTGCCCAAGGCCGTTACCACCGTCATATAATACAGTCGTATCTGTTTCAGATATGACCTTATACGGAGTGGTAGCATCCATATAATTTTTTTCAAGTCTGTTGCCGTAGTAGGTGTAGATTCTTATTATCCCATGTGAATCAACGCCTCTAATATCAGCTTCAATCAGCACATCAGAAACTATTTCTGCATGCTCAGGCGGGACCCCCAGTTTTTCCATATATGTCTTTGCATAAAGGAAAAGGTCATCTTTTTTAAATCTTAAAAATTTTTCCAAAACATTACCTCCGTTCTGGGAATGGAATGAGTCAATGAAACATGATCCAGCAAAAATTTTGCCGATTCTTTTAAATACTAATCATGTATCTGGTTGATATTTAATTATAATAAAAATATCTGAAACATTGAAACATTAATATCAGGAATTTTTTAAGTTTTCTTAAATTTTCAAGAAAAGCCTGTTTTTTAAAAAAATAATTGCATAAAATAATTTATAAAAGTATTCATTTTAATTATAATATAAAACCATCAGCAACCATGATATTAAATTATAAAATTAGAATTTT
>Ga0233425_10003900_pt1 | contig 26041 bp, 19 predicted proteins | sample Watercolumn_Towu_2_FD_181712 | JGI IMG/M metagenome (GOLD analysis project Ga0233425, IMG submission 181712) | Freshwater microbial communities from Lake Towuti, South Sulawesi, Indonesia - Watercolumn_Towuti2014_140_MG | ecosystem: Environmental > Aquatic > Freshwater > Lake | place... | reverse complement strand
ACCCTCCCCGAGGAATCATCCCCAGTCCGGCGGTTCAGGATTTAGACCTCTTACCTTATCCCGACTGGTCGGTTTTCACTTTAGATCAATTTAAATACCGCCCCTATTTTCTCTCCAAGGGAGACCGCAGATTTTTTCCGATGATTTCCAGTCGGGGTTGTCCCATGGGGTGTTTTCATTATTGCCCCTACCCCTCGATTTATGGCCGTAAATGGCGCTCTCGTAGCCTTGAAAATGTGCTGGGTGAAATGGAGCATCTGGTCACTCATTTTAAAGCCGGCCAGATCCTCTTCCGGGATCCCATCTTTAGTCTTAACCGGGAGCGAACCGGGACGTTGGCTCGGGCTTTGATTGGAAAAAAATGGAATCTGGAATATGTCTGCGAAACCCACCTTTCCACTCTGGATGAGGATTTATTGAAGCTCTTATACGATTCGGGATTGAGAGCGATAAAAGTGGGAGTTGAATCAGCCTCTCCAGAGGTCCTAAAAAATAGTCACCGGGCTTCGGATAGTTTTATTCACCAAGAGAAGGTCTTGGACTGCTGCGATCGTCTGGGGATTGCCGTAACGGCTTTTTATATCTTAGGTTTTCCTACTGATACCGTCGCCTCGATCAAGACTACAGTGGCCTATGCCAAGAAGTTGAATACCATTGGGGCTCAGTTTACTATTTTTACTCCTTATCCGGGGACTCGGATCTTTGAGGAGATGGAGGGTTCGATCAATAAAGATTATGAAAGCTTTGATATCTACACCCCTGTGTTTAATCATCCTAATCTTACCGAAAAGGAAATGATTAAGCTGAAAGGATGGGCCTATCAGAGTTATTACCTCCGGCCCCGTTGGCTTTGGAAGTTTCTAAGAAGGTGGATCTGATCCTCGACGCCTTTATTTATTGTTTGTCAACCCTTTTGGGGATTTTGATTTTGGCCTATTGGAATGTCCTACCCAGAAGCTGTCGTTGGAAAGACTATCTCCTAAAGATGCAGGAGGGTGATGGCCAATGACATTCTGGCATTTCAACCGACTTCGACTGATGTCCCCTTCAGAAATGATGCTCCGTTTATACCGTTGGATTCGTCATCGGGTCTGGGAACTTCTCCTCCCCCTCTTGCACAAAAAAATTAACGAAATTGGTCAAGGGGGGAAAGGAAGTACTCAAAAAGATTGGCTGACTATACTCAGGGAAAAATTTCCTGTATCCATTGATCAGGAATTCTGGGAAAGATATGCCCGCTTCTATGACCCGGAGCGGATAAAAGCCGCGGGAGAGACAATCTTATCCGGCCGTATCCCCGTTTATCAAAAAATCGTTGAGTACCGCGACCTGCCGGATTGGCACCGGGATATGGTCAGCAAGGCTTCCTGGCCGAGAATATATTTCAGCCGTCTCAACCATAATGAAGTTCACTATGGCGGAGTCCTGAATGTCTGGGAATTAAATCGTCATTTTCATTTCTATGATTTAGGAAAGGCGTTTCATCTGACCGGTGATAAACGATATGCTCAAGCATTAATCGCCCACCTGGAGTCCTGGATAGATCAAAATCCACCCGGCATTGGAATCAACTGGTATAGTTCTTTGGAAATCTCAGTGCGGTTGATCAGCTGGCTTTGGGGATTATTTTTATTTTTCGAAAAAGAAGGATCCGCCACGAACCTAGCCTCTCTCTTGCCCGAGGAAAAGAGATTAAAGATCCAAAGCTCCATTTATTGGCAGACCTATTATATAGAAAAAAATCTCTCCAAGTATTCTTCAGCCAATAACCATCGGATCGGAGAGGCCTTAGGCCTTTTCTGGGTCGGGTCTTTACTCCCCTCTCTTTCCCGAGCAGATCGGTGGAAAGAAAAAGGTTGGGACATCCTTTGTCGGGAGATAGAGTTGCAGATCTTTCCGGACGGTGTGCCTAAAGAGCAGAGCAGCCGCTATCTTTATTTTGTTTTTGACCTTTATGCCCTGGGTATATTCCTGGCCCAGAAAGAAGGCCGCCTTATCCCTAAGGGCCTATGGGATCGATTGGAAAAAATAGGCGAATATGTCATGGCAGTGTTGGATGAAGACGGGAATCTTTCAGATCTGGGCGATTCGGCTGATGGACAGGCTTGCAAGCTATACACCGAAAAGATAAATCCATATCGGTCCTTATTAACCAATGGGGCCCTTTGGTTTAAGCGGGGTGACTTTAAGGCCTGGGGCAAGGAGCTAGACGAACGGAATTATTGGCTGTTCTCGAAAGAGACCATTACTTCTTATTTGAAAATAGAAGTGGATTTCCAAGAGAGAACATCCAAGGTGTTCCCTTTTGGCGGCCAAGTTATCTTGCGAAAAGGAATGGGAACGGATGAAGCAGTGCTGGTAATGGATGCCGGTCCCTTTGGATATCTTTCCATAGCGGCCCATGCCCATGCCGACGCACTAGCCTTTACCTTAAATCTGAAAGGGAAGGAGGTCCTGATTGATCCCGGGACCTATCTCTATCACGATGGCGGGAAATGGAGGGATTATTTCAAAGGCACCGGGGCCCATAATACGATTGAAATAGACGGCCAGGATCAGGCGCTCTCCGGCGGCCCTTTTATGTGGATGACCAAACCTGAAGTAGCCATTAAAAAAATGATTATCGGGAAACATTACGATTATATCCAGACCTCCCATACCGGTTACCAAAGAATAAACGGATCGCTTCGGCATGATCGTTCCATTCTTTTCGGTAAAAGGGAAACATTTTGGATTATCAAGGATCACCTTGTCAGTGGCAACAACCATGAGATTAAACAACGTTTCCATTTTCATCCCCAATGTCATTTGAAGGAATTTAAGGGTAATCTTTTTCTGATTACGTTAGAATCAGAGGACCCTCTCTTGTTTTTAAAAATAGATTCCCTCTTAAAGACGACCCTCCATCAGGGGGAAGAAGACCCAGTTTCAGGGTGGTATTCCCCGGCCTTTGGAGAAAAGGTGCCGACCCTTACTCTTCTAGGAGGAAAAGGGATGCAAGGAAGTCTGTTGATAAAAACCATCATCTGGAAGGCCTAGGACCACTTTATTGGAAATTAGGAGTTATTATGTTAAAAACATTACTGTGGATCGTTGCCTTGAGTATGATGCTCTTATCTCCTTGGCAGATATCAGCAGAGACCATCAAGTTTTCCTTTGGGGATTCCTCGATATTTGAGCAAACCCTAATAATGCTCAAACCGGGAGATACACTCCTTATGGAACCAGGTACCTACTCCTTTCCAGAAGGGGTGACCATCTCTAAAGGACATAACGGGAAACCGGGTAAGCCTATAACCATTAGGGGGAGGGTCAAGGAGAAGGTCATTTTGGATGGAGAGAAGCAGCCTTTTACCGTTTTGCGGGTCGAGGGCGATTATTGGAATATTGAAAATCTGACCATCAAGGATGGCAAGGAATATGGGATTTTACTGAAAGGCTCCCATATCAGGGTCAAGGACAATAATTTTTACGGGTCAGCAGAAGATTGTATTAAATCCATATCCGGAGCGAATGATTTGGAAGTTATTAACAATCGAACCTTTAATTCCGGAAGGGAAGGGATCGATATTTTCGGAACCGATGGGGCAAAGATTTCCGGGAACAAGATTCATGACCCGGGAGGTTATGGCATTTATGCCAAAGGCGGGGCCAGGAATATTTCCATAGAAGGGAATATGATATTCCGCGCCCGAAAGGCCGGTATTTATATTGGGGGAATCAGTGACCTCATGAAACAAGGGGAGAGGAATGAATGCACCAATTGTCAGGCCGTAAATAACGTAGTGATTGATGCTGCGGCCCACGGGATTTTTGCTTTCGGTTGTGAGAACGGGCTTATCGCCCATAATACAATCATTGGAACCTCATCATGGTTTGGGGCTCCTCTGGGAGCGGGCAACGGAGGGGACGCCAAAACCATCGGCATTATTCCTTCCCGGAACATTCGAATCATCAACAATATCGTGGCCTATCCAAAATCAAAAGTTTATGTTCAAGTGGAAGAGGGGTCTTCGACAAATTTTTTTTCAGATCATAATTTATATTTTGGGTTATCCAACCCTGGATTTGATTGGAGAGGGAGAATTCTTTCCTGGGAGGAATTTATAAAAGTGACTAACCAGGAAAGTCATGCCATTTTTAAAGATCCACATTTTATCAATATGTCCAATAATAATTTCCATCTAAGACCTCAAAGCCCGGCCAGAGAAGCCGGTATGGCTGTTGAAAAAAAATTAGATAAAGATTTTATGGGTAAAAAAAGAAATATGGCGCGCCCGACCATTGGAGCCTTTGAATAGTGGAGACCGTAACGGCTATCATCCCTTCCTGGAATCGTAAGGAGGATTTGGCCCTTTGTTTGCGAGGATTGCAGAGGCAGGATTATCCGGCCTTGGAGATCGTGGTGGTTGATAATGGGAGTACGGATGGGACCGCCGAGATGCTCAGAGCCCTTCCAGAGATCAAGGTGATTTGGAATGATTACAATCTGGGAGCCTGTCGGGCCAGAAATGAGGCCGTCCTGGCGACCCAGGGGACGTTTTTGTGGTTCCTGGACAGCGATGTGGAGATCCTGGATCCTGGACTACTCAGGCGCCTAGTTGACACTTTTCAAAAGGCTCCCTCTCCCGGATGTTTGGGAGGGGAGGCCCTGATAGAGGAAAGCCGTCCCGTTGGGTTCCTTTGTTGCCACATCACCTCCAATGGAGGTACCAGCCGGGAATGGATTCGGAAGATGGACGACCATTTGGTGGCTTGCGATTATCTCCCCACGGCCAATTGTTTGATCCCGCGCGCCCTCTTCGAATCCCTGGGAGGTTTCAATCCGGTTTACGGCTATCTGGCCGAGGATAAGGAGTTGGGATTCCGGATAAAAAAAGCCGGATACTATAACTGGACGGCCTATCCCTTAACGGTCTGGCATAAGGAGTCTCCGGTTTCCCGCATTGGTCGTTTCCGTCTCTACCATCAAAATCGCCTCCGTTTTGTTTTGTTGAATTTCAGGGTGAGGGAGATTATCCTTCTTCCCTTTTTCGATCTCCTTTTTTGGTGTAATCCCCAAAACTGGAAAAAAGTTTCCGAGGGCGCGAAACACGGTTATGTCCGTAAAGATGATGAAGAAAAAGGGTCGTCCCAGGGTAAAGGTCTTCAATTGGTTTGGACGATGGCTTATAGTTTTTTCTACGCTTATATCTGGAATCTGATGCATTTAAGGGAGACCTGGCGAATCAGGAAAGCCCCGAGAATTTTTTTAAAGAGAAACCAAAAGTGATGCGACTAAATCGATCGGCTATGGCTTCGGCCTGGACCCGGTTTTTGTCTCTGCCCAAACCTATGCGAAGGGTAGGACTTGGGGTTCTCCAGTCCCTCAGACAGCGCAAACTGCGCTCCATGATAACTCCTGTTCAGTTCACCCTCTTCATCACTAATCGGTGCAATGCACGCTGTGAGCACTGTTTTTACGCCGGGGAACTGTTTAAGGGGCATGAATTGACTCTTTCGCAATATGAACAGTTTTTTACATCTTTAATCACTCCTTTGGAATCATTATTGATAACCGGGGGTGAACCTTTTATACGGGAAGACCTTTTTGACATTTGCTGCCTGGCGACTCATAAGGCCAAACGTCGAAAAATCGTTATCCCCACCAATGGTTCTCGCACAGAGAGGATTCTCTCTCAGATTTCCCGATTGATGACCATTCCCGGAATTGAATTGGAGATGCAGATTTCTTTAGACGGATTTGAACAAACCCATGACTCCATCCGGAAGATCCCGGGATTGTTTAATGAAGCCGTCAAAACGGCCGGAACAATCCAGGCGGCATATCCGCAGATTCGTCTCAACTTTATGACTTCCTTGTGGGAAAAGAATTTTAAAGAAGCCTTGGAATTGGCCGGATGGGTAAAAGAGCATATGGGGATCGGCCACAAATTTCAATTGGTGCGGGTTTCGGGAAAGGGAGTCTATGGGGTACCGAGGAAGTGGATGGAAGAACTATCCTCCAAGGAAGAAAATTTGGGAATGCCTCCTTTGCTGGAACTTCGGGAGTTCTTTGAAAGGATCAAGCATATTCTCCCGCCAAATGATCTTTTTGAGCGGATGCAAGTCTTAAAAAATGAGTTTGCCTTAAATATCTTAGCCGACAAACAACCTCAACTGCGCTGTCGGGCCGGGACTCTGGATGCCGTTATCTATCCTGATGGTCAAGTGGCTATCTGTGAGATGACCCGGTCTTTTGCAAGCCTTTTAGATTATGGGCTGGACTTTAAGGCGCTATGGCAATCACCACAGGCCAAAGAGGCTAGACTCTTTCCTGATAGATGTTTTTGTATTCATTCCTGCAATCTTTTACGTTCCATACCTTTTGACTGGAAAAGTTTGCAAATCCTGGCTGAACTGAATCCGAGGTGATGGACGAAAATGGCCTTAATGTCGAACCGTTTAAAAGAAGTCTGGAACAAACATCCCTATATGTCCTTATTTTTAGTGGGATTGGTAGTCCGTCTCCTTGCCCTGCCTTTTTTACCAGAAAGAGTTGGCCAGGAACATTTAGAAATAGCCGATTATCTACTGGACGGGAAGGGCTATATTTATGAACATGACTATCCGAGTACCTATTTGGCTCCTTTTTACGTCTTTTTTCTCTATACTTTTATTAAATTTTTCCCCTCACCAACGAATATTTACCTGATTAAGCTCATTCAGATTTTTTTATCGGCGATGCTCATCCCGATCCTTTTTTATCTGGGAGAACGGGTTTTTGATCGTAAGGTGGGATTGATTTCTGCTTTGCTCTGCCTTGGTCATCCCCTTTTTATTGCCTTACCTTCAACCTTAGTGATTGATGCCTTCCTCATCCCGTGGATCTATTTACTTCTCTTCCTAACATACATCTGGCGGGATAACAGTAGTTTAATGAAGGCCATATTTTTGGGAATATTAGCTGGGGTAGCCCTTTTAATAAAAATGAGGAGTCTGGCATTTATATTGCCTCTCTGGCTTTGGTTACTTATCCTAACCTTCAGGGAATCACCTTTATCTTTTATGAGCAGGGAAGGCCAGCATCATCTCTTCGGCCGACTTCTTCGGATTCTGTTGATGATCGGGGTTAGTCTTTTAATCGTTAGTCCTTGGTCGATTAGAAATCATCAGCTTACCGGGTCCTGGATTTTGGAACATAATTTTGGCTATAATTTTTGGATGGGCAGTAATCCTGAGGCTAACGGACTAGGAAAATATTCGGCCACCCAGACTCGATTTCCGCGACCTCCGGAATTAGTGGAAAAGCTTAACCTTGCCCAGAATGATTTAGACCGGGACCGTATATTTTTAAAAGAAGGTGAGCAATTTTGGCAATCACAACCGTGGCAGGGGGTCCGACTAACTTTAAAGAAAATAGTCCTCTTCTGGTGGGTTGACACCGTTAACCCAAAGACCCAAAGCTTCTATTATATATTTCCGGCGTTATTAATAAGCCTTTCGGCCTTAGCAGGACTATTTTATCCGGGTCTAAGATGGCCAGGAATCGGTGGAGTGTTGCTTTGTGTTTTGGGTCTACATTATCTCTCAGTGATTTTGACTTTTTATATCGCCAGGCTTCGTCTTTCGGTTGAACCGGTCTTGTTTTTGTATGCGGCAGCCTTTTGGATGCAACTAATCCAAAAGGGCAAAGAAAGGCTTACGGTTCCTTCTTAAAACGAAACAGGGTCAGAGGAGGAGAGGAATAACAACGAGAGAAATAATCCGGAAATTGATCCATGGTTTTTCGTAGGGAGGTTTCTTCCTTAAGAAAATGATCATCTAAAAGAACATGGCTAACCTGCCACTTTGAGAGGTAGGCAAGCACCTCGGATGGAGGGCCGACTAAAGAAGGTGGACCAAGATAAGGGGGTATAGCGGTAGGGTGTTGGGTGTAAAGGGCGAGATATCTGTGCTTGATAAAGGCAATACGGCTTATCGGGGGGATCTCCCTACGGATAAATTGGGTCATGGCTTGATAGCTGATCCCTTGGGGCGAGAAAGACAATCTTTGGGGGTCTCGAATATAGGAAATTAAATAGAAAGTCCCCCAGATATTTATACCAAGCCAGATGAAGATAAGTAATCGAAAGGAGAGAGGAGAAAAGACCCAAGTATTTTTCTCGGAGATCTCTAGGAATCCTTTTAGGATGAAAAAGACCAACCAGGGTGCCAGAGGGATCAACATCCGAGAGCTGTTTTTGGAGATATGAAAGTCCAGGATCATAAAGATCCCGAGATAACATCCCAAATAGAGGACAATGGCTAAGGCGGGACCCCGGGAACTTTTGAAAAATTGCCAGCCTAATATGGTTAGTATCAGGCAGATAATCGGGATTCTTAACCAGTTTAAGGAAGGGATAGGCTGAATGAGAGAGTTGAGAGGAAAGAGCAATTCGTATAATTTAATTAAATAATAATAAACATTTGAGATGAGGCGCACACCCAATCCAACGAGGGATAGGTCATCCAATCCTAAGGCAGTTTTAAAATAAATCATATTGGACGGACCAAGTCCTAGATAATGTTCATAGAATTTCCAGGAAAAGAGAGGCAGGAGAAAGGCAAGGGAGATGAGAATCACCTGAATTACATAGATGGATCGGGCCATAGAGTTCTTCCAAATTTTCTGGCCTAAATAAAGGAGACTCGCGGCCCCTAAAGCGATCCCTGTATCCCGAGTAAGAGAGGCAACTGCGATCAGCAAACCGGTTATTATTGAATGAATCCAGGCCGGACGGTCATCCGGAAGGGTGATCAAAGACCAGAGGACTAAAAAAGAAAAACAGGCATAGGGGGTATCCGATCCTAGATAACCGGCATCAAAAAAAATCCAGGGAAGAAAGGAGAATATTACCAAAGTTTCTAAGGCTAAAGAGGTATTTTTTAGAGATTGGAAGATTTTGAAGAGGACCGGTAGGACCATACAGAACAGAAATATTGACAGGGCCTTCATCCCAAAGATATGAGGGACCTGGCTACAGGCCAAGGGACTTATCAATAGAGGATAAACCGGGGGGTAGGCTGGAGGGCCAATCTGTGATTGGGGATTAAAAGGGTAGGGCAATTCAGAATAGGATCGCCCAAGGCAGATATTTTGGGCATGTTGAATATATTGGGCAAAGTCATCTCCCAAGGAATAAACCCGATTATCCAGAGGAAGGATTGTATAAAACAGGACGAAAAAAACTATCAATAGAATGAAGATGATTTGATTATATGACAGGATGGTCCTTTTTTTCATTAAGTTTATTTCGTTCTAAACCATTATGCCCGTGGGGCACCATGATCCATGAAAAAAGGTTTGAGGAGAAAAGGCTTCGAGGCCTGCGACGAGCTCAGACGAATCGATTCAAGCGAAAGGTGTGGAAGTGAACTCGTTTGAACGTTTGAATCCTTGATCCCTTTGGCACTAAATTTATAAAGATGGAGAGGCGGGGAAGCATAACAAGAAGAAAAATAATCAGGGAACTGTTCCATGGTTTTTCTTAATGGTTTTTCCTCAATGATAAATTGGTCGTCCAAGAGGATGTGCGTGACCTGCCACTGCTTAAGATAATTGATGATTTGCGAAGTAGGTCCAGAGAAGGAGGGAGGACCGAGAAAAGGAGGGATAACGGTTTGGCGATCCGTATAAAGGGAAAGATAGCGAAGTTTATAATAAGCGATACGGGCATCTTGAGGCAGTTTTTGCTTGATATGGGCTGTCATGGTTTGATAGGCCGGACCTTCAGGAGATAAGGCTAAATTTTGAAGGCTTTCCCGAGATGAAAGAAATTGAGATGTTCCCAAAATACTTAAACCAATCCAAATTAAAATAATATATTGATAGACCGAAGGGCTAAAAGGGTTATAGAGGCTCATTGACCATTCTTTGAAACCTTTGAAGAGATAAAAGAGCAGAAAGGGGGTTATGGGTATGATCATTCTGACCCCGTTTCGAGAGATGTGATAATCCATAATGATAAATATACCCAAATAGGCAACGGAATAGAGGGTGACCGGCAAGAAGGGTTCGCGCCGGCTCTTAAAAATTTGCCAAAAAAGAATACTTAATATAACAACGCCTAGAGGAAATCTCAGCCATTTGAGGATAGGTACGGGTCTAATCAAGGAACTGACCGGGAAAAGGATTTCATAACTTTTTTGCAAATAATAATAAAAATTAGAAGTCAGGCGTTTCAGAAATCCCATTAAGGTGATCTCGTTTAAGCCCAGAGAGGTTCGGAAATAGATCCAATTTGAAGGGCCAAGACCTTGTTGACTTTCGTAAAATTCCCAGGCTATCTTTGAGAAGATAAAAATCAGGGAAATGATCAAGAATTGTATGAGGAGGACAGCTTTATGTTCAGGTTTTTCTCGAATTTTCTGAAGAAAATAAAGGCCTCCGCCAATCCATAAGGCAATGCCGATATCCCGTGTCAGGGCAGCTATGGCGATTAATATGCCAGTGGATAGAGCATGTAACCAGGAAGGGCGGTCAACGGGCAAGGTGATAAAGGACCAAAGGGCCAAAGAGGAAAAAAGGACGTAAGGGGTGGTTGACCCGAGATCTCCCATGGTGTCGAAAATCCAGGGGAGAAAGGTGAAGGTAAACAAGACTTCCCGGGCAATATAGGCACCTCCCAGATGTTGAAAGATTTTATAAAGGACCAATATGGTCAGGATCAGGAAAACAACAGTTTCTGCCTTAAAAAGGAAAATCTGAAGACCATGATCGCTGGCAAAGGGACTTAATAAAAGGGGATAAATCGGAGGGTAGGCCGGTGGACCAAACTGGGCCTGGGGATTAAAAGGGTAAGGCAGGCTGGCGTAAGGGCGATTCTGGCTGATATTTCGGGCATGTTGAATATACTGGGCAAAATCGTCCCCCAAATAATAGATTCGCTGATCCAGGGGGAGTATATAAAAGAGAACAAAAACACAGGCAAATAAAATGATAATTATCCAATCATTCAAGGGGATTGGTCTTGATTTCATTACTTAAATATACTATATTTTAACCAGACAAACAACCTGGAAATTCCTTTATGATTATTCGGAAAAAAGGATATGTTGTTGTAGGTTCTGCTCTGCTATTTTTTCTCATATCGGGGATCCCCTACCTTTACGGCTGGTGGATCTCCACCTCGGACGTTCATTTCTCGGGTTTTGTTCATAATCATGAAGATCATTTGCAATACTTTTCTTTAGCCAAACAAGCCGAGGAAGGAAAAGTCCTTTTTGAGGATCGTTTTACCACTACTCCCCATGCTCCCCGGCTGATCAACTGGTTCTGGTGGGGCATTGGCCGGATAATGGCCTGGACCGGATGGGGCCTCCCTTTCACTCATCAATTTCTAAGGTTTTTTATTATCCTCCTGTATGTTGGAACACTTTACTCTTTTTTGGCAAGATTTTTCTCCGGTCCTTCCCTATTTGTAGGATTTATACTTATCCTTTGTGGAGGCGGATTTGGATGGATTGTCCGGGTCCTTCAGAAGATCTCATCCATACTTCCTCCTGATTTTGATCTGCCGGATGTCTGGCTGCCGGAGAGCCAGGCCTTTTTATCGATGATGATCACCCCGACATACTGCCTGGCTGTTACCTTAATGCTTTGGATATTTATTTCTTTTTTAAAAGGATTGAAGGAGGGCGCCTTTCGGTATTTTGGATTATGCGGTCTGATTAATCTCCTGCTATTATTTTTTCATCCTTTTGAATGGGGGGTTGTTTTCTCGGTTTGTCTCCTTACCGGCTGTTTTCAGGTCCTGTCTTTTGAGGGGAAAGGATCAGCGGCCTTCAAGGGGCTCTTGATGGTACTCTTTATCTCCCTACCGGGCCTGCTTTATTATGTTTTCTTAAACCGTTTGCCTTTATGGAAGGACGTGCTGGGGCAAATGGCTTTAACCAGCCCTGATCCAATAAAGATCGCCTTAGGCTTCGGCATTCCCTTTTTCTTGGCCCTCTTCACTTTTCGTGGGCTTCCACCCATGAACCAGGCCAAACCTGATCAACTTTTAATCTATTCGTGGGCCGTGGGGGGATTCTTTTTGTTGTATTTGCCCGTCAATTTTCAGTTTCATCTTATCAATGGATGGCAAATTCCAATTTATATTCTAGCCTTGCAGGGAATAGAAGAACGGATCATGCCTTATTGGGAAAATCGTTTTTCGGGAAGCCCTAGGCCCAACTATATAACCGTACGCCGCGTTTTTTATGGCCTACTTTTTTTATCGGTAGCTATTTCTCCGCTCTATGTGATGCAAGCCAAGATTAAGAATATTAGAAATCATTTTGATCAATTGCCCTATTTCATTCATCAGCAGGAAGTGGAGGCCATGAACTGGCTCCGAAATAATTCTCGTCCTGGGGAATCCGTTTTTTCAGGGGATCAGATAGGTAATCTCCTCCCCGCTTATACCGGGAACAGAGTGTTCACCGGGCATTATTGTTTGACCCCCGATTATCAAGATAAACTAAAAGCTGTAAAAGACTTTTGGGATCAGAATAATGTATCTCTAAATCGTGTGGAATGGCTAAAAAAACAAGGAATTAAATATATCTGCCAGGGTGCGGAAGAAAGGGCCTTGGGGGGGTATGATCCATCTGCGGAGTTTTCTAAAGTATTTTCTAATAAGAGAACGGTTCTTTACCGGGTGGAGTAATCACTGAGAAGGATAAAGAGATCCTGATTTGTCAAAAGAACACATTGGGCGAGAAAAAGATCGGCAAACTTATTCAGCATCTCCCAAGAAAGCCGTATAAAATGAGAGTTCAAGTCATAGACCAAGTCTATGCGAGGATATGAAATATGGATCCAGATGAAGCTGAAAAAATCGAGCTTACAGTTTTGATGCCCTGTTTGAATGAGGCCGCGACTCTCCCGATCTGCCTTGGAAAAGCCAAACAGGCCCTTATTGATCTTGGCATTAATGGTGAAATTATTGTTGCCGATAACGGCAGCACTGATGGATCGCAGGAGCTAGCACGTTCAATGGGGGCGAAAGTGGTTAATGTGCCGGAACCTGGATACGGTAGTGCCCTGCTGGGTGGGATTGAAGCTGCCCAGGGTGAATTTGTCATAATGGGAGATGCCGACGATAGTTATGATTGGTCCGCTATAAGTCACTTCATAGAACAATTGCGCAAAGGCAACGAGTTGGTTATGGGATGCCGCCTTCCTGAAGGAGGAGGGAAAATCGTTCCCGGGGCGATGCCCTGGCTGCACCGATGGATCGGCAACCCCATTTTGAGTTGTATCGGCCGCTTGTTTTTTCATTCTCCAATCACAGATTTTCACTGCGGTCTGCGTGGGTTTGCCAGAACCGCCATAAAAAGTCTTGATTTGCAGTCTAAAGGGATGGAATTCGCCTCAGAAATGGTGATCAAGGCTACCTTATCTAATCTTAAAATTGTAGAGATTCCTATCACACTCTATCCTGATGGCCGTTCACGTAAGCCCCATTTGCGGACTTGGCGGGATGGGTGGCGCCATTTGCGTTTTATGCTGATGTATAGTCCAACCTGGTTGTTTCTCTATCCGGGTCTTCTTTTTATGTGCTTCGGGATTTTGGGATTTGCCTTGCTGTTACCAGGCCCCTTGGTTTTGGGGTCAATCAGATTTGACGTGAATACCCTTCTGGTAACCTCCACTTGCTGTATCATTGGATATCAATGTGTTGTTTTTTGGACCTTCGCCAGAGTTTTTGCTATGACTGAAGGATTCCTTCCTGATGATCCGTTGCTCAAAGCCCTTTTTCAGCATGTAAAGCTAGAGACAGGGCTTTTAATAGGCCTTTTTTTCTTATTAATCGGATTGACGCTTCTTTTTTCGGGGTTTGTTTACTGGGGGCGTCATGGTTTCGGGATGCTTTCTTATCCGATTGGTTTGAGAATTGTCATACCAGCTGTGACTATGTTGACTTTAGGTGTGCAAACAATTTTCAGCAGTTTCTTCCTCAGCTTACTAGGATTAAATCGTAACACAAGATTTCGGAATAATGAATATTTATAAATTTGTCCGAAATAAAAATAAAAATTTTTTCGATTAATGAGGGATAGGAAGGGAACTGATCGAAATGATGAATTGGTTCCTGAAATATTTCAATAGCCGAAGACCTGACCATCCTGAATTCCTTTATTCAGGAATGTTATAAAACAGTCTACGAGTTAGCATGTTTAGTATATGGAAAAAATAAATAAGATTTATCTATGGCTTTCTTGGCTTGCTATCGCCATAGGGATCATTTTGCGTTTTTTGAATCTGGAAGCCGATCCGCCCTTTTGGATGGATCATTTTATGGCGGATGAAGCAACTGTAATTGCTTCAGCAAGGAATAAGTATCTGTTTGATTCATGGATAATAGACGATGTTAATTATGGATTATTCGCTCCTCTGCTTAATGGATTGGTTTATCTTTTTATCAAAAATTTCGGTATTTCTTATTTTAGCTTTCGTTTCTTTTCGGCTTTTTTTGGCGCTTTAATGTTAATTGTTTTTTTTCTACTTTTAAAAAGATATTTAAGCGATAAACAAACCTTTATAGCTGTGTTCTTCGTGAGTTTAACCTCTCTATATGTGCATTTCAGTCGGGTGGCCCTTGGCGAAAGTTATCTACTTTTCTTTTTTTTGATTTCATTATTTTTCTGGTTAAGGTCTTTAAGCTCTAAAATTCAAAAAAGAAATAGACTTTGCTTTTATTCGGGTTTCTTTTTTGGAATATCGGCATTGTTTAAAATAAGTGCTGTTATTCATTATCCAATATACATTGTTCTCTGGTTATTGAATTATAAAAGAAATGAAGTCAAACTCAGAAATATATTTAATTTTCATTGGGGTCTCTTCAGTACGTTGCCGGCTTGGGGATTCCTATTTTATATTCAAAACGAAAGATTAAAAACGATATTTGTGCAAGGCGATGTCAATTTATTGAGCCCTCGAAGTTCTTTTGTGGTAAATTATTTAAATATTGATAAATTCTTAACGAATCTTATTCTGGGCGCTGATCCGTTATTGTGGTTTTTATTCTTGACATACTTGCTATGGTTTGTAAGCAGGATCTGTGTGAACGAAAAAATAATAACATTAAATTTAATGGAAATACTCTCGTTGGCCATTATGATTGGTGGATTTCTTTCAACTTTTTGGTTAAAATATCAATCGGAGCAAAGAAATCTGCCATTTATCTGGGGACTGGCCATTTCAAGTAGTTTGCTTATAACTACTCCGAATAAGATCGCGATAGACCTTAAAGAGATTTTTAACGATCTACAAAGAAGATCAAGGTGGAAACGATTTTTATGGACAAGTTTAATCGTTTTTCCCTTTTGGTTTTTTATAATATATGCCTGTTCCGGAATATCTGAAGTAATTCCTTGGCAGTTCGGAAGTAAAAAAGGTATAGGCCTTTTGAGATTGGCTGTTTTATTTTCCCCTCTATGGATTTTGGGAATTTTTTATTCATTTAGATTTTTTCGGATTTGGAAAGCTTTCTTATTAGGTTCATTTATTTCATTAGCTTTATTGGGAATAAGCCGCTTATTAGTAAATCTTCAACTATATTTTGGAATCGGAATAGATCATGTCTCGCGCTTCGACCTTAGATTGAAGCAAGTTTGTTTAATTATGTTACCATTGGTGCTTTTAGTTTTTTTGGTTTTCCTTAAGTCATTAACCAACAGGATATTTATCTGGGGAAATACTCGTCGGTTGTCTATAATTGTCCTAACTATTTTTTTTCTGTTTCATTTCTGGCAAGGTATAGTTCCAATATTAAAGCCAACCTTTACTTTAAATGAAATGGGGGAAGGAATCGCAAAAAAAGATATAAAAAGAATTTTTCTTGTTAGTCATCATTCTCCTCTGTTATTAACTCGAGCCCATTTGATTCAATTAAACAATGAAAGCAGGTTGAGATCATATAATGTAAACCGTTTTGAAAACATAAAAGCTGGTGATTATTTTCTTACCTTAGCATATCAAATTCCGCCGAATGATAGTTATAATTTCCAATTTTTAAATTCATGGGAGAAAGAATTCCGAATTCCAGCGAAAAGCAAATTAGAGCAAATTTATAAAGTCTGTCCTTTTGGATTAAACGATCAATATCGATATGACCTAGCTTTATGGAAAAGTTAATTTTTTCTCAAAAGAGGTAATAATCATATATGTTTTTTTATTACTATAACCTTTAAATAAGTTTTATTGGCTCACTAAAGATGGATAGGATATAAATAAAATGGATTTAACAATAGTCATTCCTTGTTACAACGAAGAGAAAGCTCTTCACGATTTTCTTCCTGCCCTCGTAAAGATTTGTTCTGAAAAAAAATGGAAAGCCGTCATTGTCAATGACGGTTCTAGCGATGAGTCAAAACAAATCCTCGACTCCTTTCAGGCAGAACCTTTTTTAAACGTTATTCATCATAAAATAAATCGTGGGTATGGTGGAGCTATAAAAACTGGTATTATTCATGTACAAACAGAATACCTCATTACAATTGATGCAGATGGACAGCATTATATCGAGGATATAGAAAAATTAATTAGCACAATAATTGCAAAAGATGCTGATTTAGTAATTGGTTCAAGAAAGCATCTGAAAGATACGTCATGGTTGAGGAGTTTAGGAAAAAAAATGATTAGAGGGATGGCAAAAATTTTTATGAACTTTGATTTATATGATATTAATTCAGGAATGAAGTTATATCGCACAAGTCTGGCGAAAAGGTTTATTCCACTTTGCCCGAATTCTATGGCATTTAGTGAAATCATGACTTTTCTTTTTGTTTTTAATAAACATTTAGTAGTGGAGGAATCGATAAGAATTAAACAACGTGTTTCAGGAAAAAGTACGGTAACCTTTTCTACCGCCTTCCAAACTCTTTATGAAATACTTAATATTATAATTCTATTCAACCCAATAAAAATATTTCTTCCTATTTCACTTGCCTTTATTTTATCAGGTTTATTTTGGGGAATTCCCTTTGTGCTTGCAGGTAGAGGGGTTAGTATAGGTTCTTTACTGGCAATAGTTTCTGGAATAATTTTTTTTATGATGGGTTTAATTGCCGAGCAACTTTCAAAGATTCGAGGAAATATTATAAATGATTAAAAATTCGAGTAGACAGGTTTCTTTCAATGCCGTAAGATGAGTTAAGTTCCTTTTGGCCGACCCATTTTTCCGACGGTGGCACATTCTGTCAGCACCTCGTTGCCTCATCTGATGATCCATTGATTTTAGCGAGTTTAGTAAAATAATAGCCAGATTTATCTATCTTGAATAGTTTAATATTAAGATTTTGTTCTTTAATAAATTCATCCACTGCCTTTCTGCAACCCTCCCAATAACCATAGTCATCCAAAATGACAAATCCCCCATCAACGACTTTATCATAGAGATGAACTAAGCATAATTTAGTTGATTCATACCAATCCGCATCTAGTCGAAGGATTGCTATACTATCTATTTGGGTCTTCTGGAACGGAATAGTTGATTTGAACCAACCTTTATGGAAATGGACTGAGGTGGGAAGGATATTCAGCTTTTCAAAGAAAAGTTCCCTTACCAAATCAATAGAAGCGTCACATTTATAACGTTCGGAGTATTTTCCTTTTATTACATTATCCATATAAGAAGCGGCTTTACGCCCATCTTTTTCAGATGGAGCTGGTAATCCTTCGAATGAATCAAACAAATGGATTGATCTCTTTGAATTATGTTGTTTTGAGACATAGGCCATAACTCCCGCGCATCCGCCCTTCCAAACTCCGCATTCTACAAAGGCCCCCTCTAATCGCTTATTCTCCGCAGCTTCAGCCAATAGATAGACGTTTCTTAGTCTCTCATATGAGGCCATCGTATAAGGTCTTACTTTAATGAAAAGGCTTTTCATTTCGATTCTATACAGATCCTTTATAATATAGGATTTATAAAAAGAAAAAAAAGTATGCGCCTTTGAAAGGGTATTGCTTCTTCTAATCCAATCAATTATTGGCATAGATTGTTTTATTTCTTCTTATTAACAGAGTCCAATATAAGACGCATTCCCTTAAAATTAAAAATGCTCAGGGAGCAGTAATAGCTGGAGTCTATTCATTAAAAGGGTTAGGTTGATGATGTCTATCATCAAAGAAATTCCTAATTTCCAGATATGTAATTATGTCCCAATCATATTTTTGGACAACATGGTATGCAGCCTCAGCCTGTTTAGCAATCTCGTTTGGGTGTTCAAATGCCCATCCCAGTTTATCGGCAAGATCTTGGGAGTTTTGACTTGCCGCCAAAGTTACAGAACGATTATCTGCAATCCCCAAAATTCCTGGAATATAAGTGGCCACAACCGGTAATCGACTAGCCATCGCCTCAATAAGAGATACAGGAAGGCCTTCGAACAATGATGGCATAACGAACAAATCATATTCGTGATAAACCTTGGGCATTTCCTCATAGGGCACCGGCGGTCTAAACTGAATCGTGTCCTGGAGATGGAGATTTTTTACTAGTTGTTTTAAAGATGATCTTAACGGTCCATCACCTAATATATCCAATCGGACCAGGGGATAATCGGTTTTTAATAGGGAGAGGGCTTCGATTAAATATCGATGTCCTTTAACCTCAACGAGGCGACCGACGCTCAAAAGGTGAGTCGGTTTTGAGCGAGGGTCTCGGATTTTCTTTTTGGAGAATTGCTTTAAATCGACGCCGTTCGGAATATAATCAACCTTATGGGCAATTTTAGGATACTGTTTCAGTTCATCCGCAAACCATTTGCCATCGCAGATTATCCTATCATATTTCAGTTTCCCGGATCGTAATAGGGTATTCATGAAATATCCAGCCAGGCCGTAAAAAGGCCCATAAAACCGGAACCAATCTTTTAAAGTTTTAGCTAGGTTATGAACTACGGCGATCCGCTTTGAGGCGGGCAGTGTTACGAAAGCCAAGAAGCCCGAAGGCGGGAAAGGGGATATGTCTTCTCGAATAAGATCGAATCTCTCCTTTTTCAGGAGAAAATAGAGATGAAACATTAAGAAAGCATTGGCCATGGCCAGCGAAAAATAATGAGGTGCGGGGAATAGGCGTATAAATGCATCGGGGAGCACTTTCTTGTGATGTAATTTTATGCCTTCGTAGAGTTCAAATAACGGTTCGTTAATATTTGTTTTAGCGGCGAGGACAACGACATCATGACCTAAAGAACAAAGGCGTTTCCCGATTTCTTTCATCCGAATTTCGGCTCCACCTTCATGTTTTAGAGAGGCTTTGTTTACAAAAAGGATGCGCACGAAATTCCCTCCTAGGAATTTACTTTTTTAGATGAAAGTATAAAAGGAGAAAAAATCAGTGTCAATGGGAAAATCGGGTCAAAAAAGGGGAAAAGGATGTCCTTAAATTTAGGTTTGGGAGGAGGTTTTGAGTTTTTTGATCTATCTGTCTGCTAAGAAACATCCTATTCCTGATAATTCGGGCCTATTCTTCAAATTCACACTCGTAAAGATAATTATCGCAAAAGCCAAAAGAAAAAATGGTCAATAAAATATTTATTGCTTTATCAGCTATTTTAATTAACATTGGTTGGTCTTTTGGCAGAAAGCAAGGATAGACTTTTTTTATTTTTATGTTGTAATGCGAGAGCAAAACTTTCATATTGTTTGTTGAAAAATAACATGTGTGGTAAATATTATAAATTTCTCTTCCCAGTAAAGTGAAAACAAAGTTCAGGTAGGTAAATGGATTAGGCGTCAATATTAATATTTTAACATCAAAAGAAAAATATTTTTTCACCCCCTTAAGCATCAATCCAGGATTGTTCAGATGTTCAATAATGTCTGGGATTAAAAGCACCTCCGCTTTTTTCAATGAATCCAAGTCTATTTGAAAAGTTTCAGGATTTTCTACATCTCCATAAAAAATATTATTTATTGAATAGGTAGTTTTTAGTGTAGTTATCAGTTCAGAATTTAAATCAATGCCAACACAACTTTTGCTTTTTTCTGAAATCAACGTATGTAGATATGTATTGTTTTTAAGTTTTGACTCAATAATGTCTATACTGTCATCAATACAGCCATAATGAACCACATTTCTGTTTTCAATAAAACTTAAAATAAGTTTATGCTTTGTAAATAATTTCTTTTCCAAAAAAATCAATCTTTTGATTTCCATATTCATAAATTATTGTCCGGGAAAAAGTAATACAAAAATCTTAAAATTTCTCTTTCATTTATTAAAAAGGATTTGGACTAAGCATTAACATGAAAGATTTTTGTTCTTTAAGAAAGATTATAATTTAAAGGAAAATTGAAGGTCAAGTGGAAAAAGGGTCAAAGGCTAGGGGATGAGAAAATGCTCTTAGAAAAAGAAACTTTGACTGTCAAGATTATTTGAATGACTCGAGGCAAGATAAACAAAAAGGGACGATTACCTAAAATTAGAAGGCCAGCCCCTTCTTATCCTCCTCAATTATTAATTCTAGTAGGGCTGACCTTCTCTTCTTTTTAATGAGATAGGGTATGAGGGTGCTCAAAATTTCCTTTTCCCAAAGTTTCCAGGAGGTGTAACTACAAAAACAGGAAAATCAGACCATTTGCTTCCCGAGATCCGGGATATAGATGGTCATGGCCTTCTCCTTCAGGGCAAAAGCAGGAGACCAAGAAAAGAATTGGCCCCTATATTTTCTAGCTGGACAAGGCCAATCTATGGCATCAAAACTTTTGTTTAAAGGTTATTTTTGGATTGTCATTTAATCCTAGACTCTTTCGTAAGATATGACTTCTGTTCTTGAAAGAAATATGCTCGGATGATATATTTATACAGTCAAGTCTCTTGCGGGTTAGGCTGAAAAAATAATTAACCATTAGAAATCATTTGAAAAAGAAATAATTTTATGTTAAGTAATTTGTAGGGTTTTCAGCCCATCTCTATTAAAATTCAGCAAATTATGAGACATGAAATCTAAACAATCCTTCCCAGGAGAATCAGCAAAGAGATTTGTATCGTACAGAGCAAACCTTGATCATCAATCCGAGTCACGGATTGGTACAATTAGCCAAGACGATCAACTAGGATCAGTTGGACGAAGTGTATGCCAAACCTACTGCGGTGTCCATGAGCCGGTTGTTGAATACATCAGCAAAGGCAAGTCCCATAAAAGGTACGAGTTCGGTTACAAAGTCAGAGTGGCGTCAACTGGTCGCGGGGGTTGGTTTGTCGGAGCAAGGCGATCCATGGTAATTCCTATAACGGCCAAACGCTGCCAGAGGCCCTTGAACAGGTCCCAAAGCCCCAGCAGGCGTTTATGGATATGGGGTCCCGTAGGAGACTGTCTCCATGCTATCTTGAGCGCCGCCGGAATGAATTTTTGGAAACTGCTGCGTTGGGCCGTAGCCCTTTTTCGCCAATTTTTCTTATGGTTGTTTACTTGCCAAAGAATACTGGCTATTGAAGCTATGGTCTAAAATTGACCTTTTCAGGATCGATTAGATAGGATAAAAAGTTAAAGAAAAATCATTAAATATTGATAAATCTTTGTTCAGAGGAAAAATCTATTAGAAAAGGCCTTAACTTTACTTGGAGGATCACTTTGATAGAAACTAAAACTCTACGAGAAGAAGAATTTTTCCATGATAAATGGGCCGGTTCAATTAATATTGACGAAGTCATGGTTGATGAATCTTTTGAAGCGTGCACCGCAGCGGAAAATAGACTGATAATCAAGAAATTAGGAGACCTAAGCGGGAAAAAAATTTTGGATTTGGGTTGTGGGGCAGGCGAGGCTTCAATATATTTAGCAAAAAAAGGAGCCCAGGTTACAGCTACCGATATTTCCAAAGGGATGCTTGAGGTGGTTAATAAAGTTGCTCAAAAACATAATGTTGAAGTGTTTACGAAACAATCCTATTCTCATCAAATTGATTTTGATGATGAAACGTTCGATATCGTCTATGCGGCAAACCTTCTACATCATGTTGATATCGAACTAACCATACTGGAAGTGTTTAGGGTCTTAAAGAATGGGGGTATCTTTGTGTCCTGGGATCCCCTGGCTCATAATCCCATTATCAATATATACAGACAAATAGCTAAAGAAGTAAGGACGGATGACGAGCATCCACTCAAATTTAGTGATTTAAAAACATTTAGAAAACATTTTCGCGTTGTTGAGACTTATACGACATGGCTTTTTACATTGTGGATTTTTATTAAATTCTTTTTTGGGGACAAAATTAATCCCAATAAAGAAAGATACTGGAAGAAGATAATAATTGAACATAAGAAACTTGAAAATCTTTATTTCCCTCTGGAAAAACTAGACCATATTATTCTGAAGATTTTTCCATTTTTAAGGCGTTATTGTTGGAATATAGTAGTCTTAAGTTATAAATAGCTATCTATTCCCTGCAAGTCTATGCAGAATTTTTTATCTTTAAAATTGATCGGTGCGGAATCACATTAGTTCATTCCATATGAAAAAGAATAATTTTAATTCCGGAGCAATCAGTCCTTTTTTCGTAATTTACGGTATATGTTTTGCTTTAATGGGAATTTCGTTGTTAATGAACGAATACACAGAAAATTTGTTGCTGTCAGCCATTTCGTTCTTTAGGACTAAGCCGATAAATAGAGAATTCTGGGTTGATCAAATTCACCTCATATCTCAAAAATTGCTCTTAATAGGTTTACTTTTTATGGCCTATAACCAATATGTTGATGCTTTAATTCGAAGGCTGGATTGGCTGACACAAAAAAAATATCTATTGGAAATAATAGCCGCTATTTTACTTTTGATAATTTATCTACCTCCTATTTTTTTAGGAATTAGTTCATCAATCTCGGGAGAAAGATACTGGTGGCTTTTTGATGATGGAATGATTTCTATGAGATATGGTCGTAATTTGGCTGACGGTTTCGGATTGGTCTGGAATCCGGGTGAAAAAGTTGAGGGGTATAGTAATTTTCTTTGGACCGTATATATGGGCCTGATTCACCTGCTGCCGCTTCCCGCTTCAAAAACTTCTCTGGTTATCTTATTGACTAATGTTGGTTTGAGTCTGGTTGCTATCCCTCTTCTGTCTCATCTCGTTCGATTGCTGGGTGGCGGAACTATTACTGTTATTTTATCTCTTTTAGGATATGTATTTAACCGAAATATTTTTTATTGGGCTTTATCCGGTGCCGAGACGTCGCTTTTGATCTTTTTTATATTGTTATCCTTATGTCGAATCTTGGAAGACCAAAAAACCAATCAGGTCCGGATATCGACTTTTTGGTGTATATCGGCCATCTCCTTAATCAGGGCGGATTCCCTACTTCTTTCATTCTTGCTTTATATTTATTCAATTATTCTTGGCCGTAATCGGACAAAAATACTAATTTGGACGGCTGTCTCTCTTTTGATTCCTATATTCCATGAATTGTTTAGAATCTATTATTACGGCGACATTTTACCCAATACGGCTTATCTGAAGTGTCTAAATTGGGACGGTGGTTATTGGGCCGGAATAAAATATACCTTTGCCTTTTTATCCGTCTATATTGTATTAATTGCCATTATCTTTGCTGCTTGGGCTTATCTTACTCCACCGTCACATCGTTTCATCTTGATAGGGTTATTGGGTTATACACTTTTTGTGATGTATGTCGGTGGAGATGCCTTTCCCGATTTTCGGTTTTTTATTCCTATAATACCTCTGCTATTGGTTTTGACTTTTTTAGGGCTAAACAAACTTCATTTGAAGTTTACTTCACGGTTTATTCTTGGGGTTTTGATCTTTTCCACCATGCCGTTGGTTATTTGGAAATATCCAATTTCCGTGCCGGAAAAATCGGTTGATGTAGGAAATATTAAAATCGGATTGCTTTTAAAGAACAATACCCCGAAGGAATGTAAAGTTGCCGATATCTGGGCTGGTTCGCTTTTTTATTTTTCTGAACGGTATGCTATTGATTTGTTAGGAAAGAGTGATCGATTTATCGCACGGTTGCCATCGGTTTCCCCTAAAGCTTTGGTTGGCCATAACAAATTTGATTTTGATTATTCCTTGGGGACACTTCATCCTGATATTGTTATCGCAAATTTTAAACTGCCTGTGGATGAAGAAGATATGAAAAGAAAAAGTGAAGATGAATATCCTTTCGTTGGAAGAATGTATTTCAATAAGGTATTTAGGGAACATTATTTGGCTAATCCGGTTTTAGTCCAGACATGGCGGACTATATTTATGTGTGATTGCTCGAAATGGATAGCACAAAAAAGTAAGTGGAAAGAATTGTCCGATGAGTAAAAGGGCTGAAGAAATACTTGACCAGGTCAATTATAACACTTGGAACAGGTCAAAAACGGTAAAATCTTATTCAAGAAAAGAGTCATTACAAAAACCTGAAGAAGTCATCTTTGAAAAATTAAGTAAGGATATTCTTGGAAAAAAGCTATTGGATATTGGCGTTGGAACCGGTCGAACTGTGCCCTATGTAACCCAATTCAGTGACGACTACTTGGGTATTGATTATTCGCCGGCCATGGTCCAGGAATGCAAAACCAAATATCCGGAAAGGTCTTTTGTCTGTCTTGATGCTCGGGATATGTCCGTATTCAAAAATGAGACCTTTGATTTTATATTGTTTTCATACAACGGGATAGACTGTGTTTCTCATCCGGATCGAATACTGATTCTCCAAGAAATATTTAGAGTACTAAAGACAAACGGATATTTTGTCTTTTCATCTCATAATCGAGATGTCAATAATCCCGAGGGAATTCATAATATCCAACGTCCTTGGTTATTTAATCCAGTTAAATGGCTTGGAAGATTTTTGAGATACGGAGAAGGGGTCTATCGTCATCTTAAAAACAAAAGATATGAAATCGATGAAGAAGAGTATGCCATCATTAACGATTCAGGAGTAAATTATGCTTTGCTGATTTATTATATCTCCTCTAAAGCCCAAATTAAACAGCTTAGAACGATCGGCTTTAATAAAACCATTCAAGTTTTCAATTCAAACGGGGAAGAAATAGACCAGGATGATCAAAGCCCATGGCTGTATTATTTGGTAGTTAAATAAGTGACCAGAATGAACGTTTCGTTTTGTTAATGATCTATTTATTCACCATTATTTACGGATTAGTACATCTTCCGTTTCTCAATTCCGGCTTTGGAGAACCGGATGCCTGGCGAAACGGTCTGGTGGCTTTAAACATGGGACTGGGGAAAGGTTATTTGCCGAACAGATTCCCGGGTTTTCCGGTTGTCGAGATGACCTATGGATCGTTGGCAATGGTCTTTCCTGCCGAACACTTTTGGATTTATACTAATTTAATAACTTTAATATTGAGCTTTATTTCCATATATTCTTTTTATCAAATCCTCAGCTTTCACAAATATTCACACCCCTTAGCTTTAATACTTCTGTTGTTTGGCATTCCAATTCTGTTTGTAAATGTCTCTTCATCAATGGACTATTTGTGGACCGTAAGTTTCATATTGCTGGCCTATTGGTGTTTGTTGAAACAAAACCCCATCTGGGGAGGCGTCTTTCTTGGCTTGGCAGTCGGTTGCCGCCTGACTACCGGGATCTTTTTGATTCCTTTCCTTTGGGTCCTGATCTGGAATCCAGCTATATGGCCGCGAAGAGAATTCATCTCTCAGGCGATTAAATTTATTATTGCTTTCGGTATAATTTCTGTGACCTGCTATCTCCCCTTATTCATTAAATACCAAACCGGTTTTCTGACCACCCTCTATCCTACCAGAGATTTTTATAGAAGCGGGTATTATATCATGCAGTATATCTGGGGGATACCTGGTTCAATTGCCCTGATATTATTTTTAATTAAGGGGTGGCGGCAGAAACCCGACTGGAATTGGGAATTGTCTTTTTGGTGTCTGACACTTTTTTGTTACCTATTTCTTTTTTTAATAAAACCTGAAAAAGTCGAATATCTCATCCCCGTAATACCTTTTATGGTTCTGTTGATCGGACGATTCTTGGGAAAATATCACCTCTATTGGTTAGCCTTTTTGGTGATCATC
>Ga0233425_10003899_pt1 | contig 26046 bp, 29 predicted proteins | sample Watercolumn_Towu_2_FD_181712 | JGI IMG/M metagenome (GOLD analysis project Ga0233425, IMG submission 181712) | Freshwater microbial communities from Lake Towuti, South Sulawesi, Indonesia - Watercolumn_Towuti2014_140_MG | ecosystem: Environmental > Aquatic > Freshwater > Lake | place... | reverse complement strand
GATTTTGGTGGCGAAGTAGAACGTGTTTTATCTATGGCAGACGGTGCACTTCTATTAGTTGATGCTAAAGAAGGACCAATGCCACAAACAAGGTTTGTTTTAAAACATGCTCTTAAAATGGGGCTTAAAATCATTGTTGTTATTAATAAAATTGATAAAACAGGAGCAAGACCTGAATGGGTACAAGGAAAAACTTTTGATTTGTTTGTAGAGCTTGGTGCATCTGAAGATACTGCTTTTTTCCCAACTATTTATGCTTCGGGTCGTGACGGACTAGCAGGATATGAGCCTAATTTGTCAAAAATGACTGATATAACTCCAATTTTTGAAGAAATTTTAAAATATGTTCCTGCTCCAGATGCTGATCCAACTAAACCACTTCAAATGCTAGTAAGTAATATTGGAAAAGATAATTACAAAGGTAGAATTGCAATAGGAAGGATTAAAAATGGAAAAATTACAAATAACTCTGAGGTTATACACATTAATCGTGAAGGTGTACAAAAAAGAGCAAAAATAACTTCGATTACAACATTTAAAGGTTTAGGAAAACTAGAAGAAAACGAAGCTCAAGCAGGAGATATAGTAGCTGTTACTGGAATACTTGACGCTACAATTGGGGAAACTATAACTGATATAAACAATCCAGTAGCACTTCCACTTATTTCAATTGAAGAACCGACAGTCAAAATGGTTTTTATGGTTAATGATTCACCGTTTGGAGGTCGTGAAGGTGATTATAAAACCAGTAGCCAGATCAGAGAAAGACTATATAAAGAGTTGGATACTGATGTTGCACTAAAAGTTTATGACAATATTGACGGTACTTGGACAGTTTGTGGAAGAGGTGAATTACATTTGGCAATTTTAATTGAAAGAATGAGAAGAGAAGGTTATGAATTTGCAGTATCAAGGCCTTATGTTATCAACAAAGTAGTTGAAGGGAAAACGTTAACTCCATTTGAAAAGGTATACATAGACGTTCCAGAGGAACATTCAGGTGTTGTTATTCAACACATGGGAGTAAGGCACGCAAAAATGGATGATATGTATAAAAATGAAGAAAATATTGTAAGCCTTGAGTTTACAGTTTCAACAAAAGAACTTATTGGTTTTAGAGGCGAACTAATAACAGATACTAAAGGGCTAGGGATTATGAATACAGCCTTTTTTGATTATTTACCAGATGATGGCTTAAAAAGATTAAGAGATAGGGGGTCTATGGTAGCCCATGAAACAGGTGAAACAAGACTATATGGATTAACAAATGTACAAGATCAAGGTCAACTTTTTGTAGGTCCAGCAGTTAAAGTCTATAAAGGTCAAGTCGTTGGACAAGCTTCAAGAGCAGGAGATTTACATGTTAATGTTTGTAAAGAAAAGGCACTATCAAATATGAGAAGTAAAGGTGATGGTGCAGCAGAACACTTTAATGCTCCTAAAGAAATGGGGTTAGATGATGCACTTGAATACATTGATGACACAGAACTAGTTGAAGTAACTCCAAAATCAATTAGAATTAGAAAAATTATTTTAGATGAACAAGAAGCAAAAAGAAAGAAAGCTTTAGGGATAAAATAATGCAAATTTAAATTTGACTTTTGATATATAACCCGCTAAATTATTCATTATGCAAAAGAAAGCTTTAGTTTGTGGAGCTGGTGGTTTTATAGGTGTTCACCTTGTGAGACAACTCAAAAAAGAAGGTTACTTTGTTCGCGGTGTAGATATTAAAAAGCCTGATTTTAGTAAAACTGTTGCCGATGAATTCTTATTACTAGATCTCCGGGAAAGAAAAAATTGCCAACTAGCATTAAAAATTAGAGGAAATTTTGATGAAGTATATCAACTAGCAGCAGACAGAGGTGGTGCCGGCTATATGATTCCAAAAGAAACCGAAATGATGTATAACAATGTGCTTATTAACACCTACATGGTTGATGAAGCAGTAAAGGCAAAAGTTAAAAAATACTTTTATTCATCAAGTGTTTGTGTTTATAAAGATATGCCAGTAGGTGCCAAAACAATTAAGGAAGATGATGTTTATCCTGCCATGCCCGAAAACGAATATGGATGGGAGAAGCTATATTCAGAACGGCTACTTTTGGCCTATGCTAGAAGGTACAAAATCCAGGCGAGAATTGCCAGATTTCATACTACTTATGGACCAGAGGGGACATGGGAGGGCTTGAAACCCAAAGCGGCAGATGATTTAAATAGAAAGGCAGCTTTAGCAAAAGATGGTGGATTTTTAGAGGTTTGGGGAAACGGCAAAGCGGTTAGATGTTTTACATATATTGATGACTTAATATCAGCAATTAGGGCTTTAGTTAAATCAAGTATAGATCTACCAACTAATTTAGGCAGCAATGAATATGTAACAGTAGACCAACTTGCAAATTATGTCATTAAAGCTTCAGGTAAAAAATTAAAAATCAAACATATAAAAGGTCCTGTTGGTGTACACGCAAGAAACTTTAGCAATGCAAGAATTTATAAAACAGGTTGGAAACCAAAATGGAAACTGAAAGACGGCATAAAAATTCACTACAAGTGGGTTAAGGAACAGGTTGATAAAAAGTATGGCAAGAAGAAAATTAAATAATAAGAGACCATACAAACCATTAACATATATGTTAGAATAGATTATTAGTTTATTTATTCGCTTGTATTTAGGACTAACCAACCTAAAAAGGATATTTAAATTAACAAAAGAAGCAAAAGAAGTGGAACCACGCTTTTAGAAGTAAACTTCAAAAAGTCGTCTTCTTGTTCAAAATATATTATTATTTATATATGAATAAGAAAGATATAAATTCAAAAGAATATTTAGATAATTTAAGACATTCATGTGCACATTTGTTGGCTTCTGCTGTTGTTGAACTATATCCAGATGTAAAACTTGCAATAGGCCCATCAATTGAAAATGGTTTTTACTATGACATTGATTTTGGAGATACCAAGATATCAGAAGAACATTTTCCAAAAATAGAAAGGCAGATGAGAGACAATATCAAAACTTGGAAGGGTTTTGAAAAAGAAGAATTGGATCAAATCGAGGCAAAAAAACAATATAAATCAAATCCATATAAAGAAGAACTCATAGATCAATATACAGAAAATGGAAAAGTAAAAGTTGGTTTCTATAAATCAGTTGGTTCAAAATCTTCATATTTTGAAGGACGTGAATATTGGGATCTTTGTAAAGGAGGCCATGTAGAATCACCAAGTGAAGAAATAAAACATTTTAAGCTTTTATCAATTGCAGGAGCTTATTGGAGAGGTGATGAAAAAAATAGAATGTTAACAAGAGTTTATGGAACTTGTTTCCCTACACAAGAAGAACTTGAAAACTATCTTAAAATGCTTGAGGAAGCAGAAAAAAGAAATCACAAAAAATTAGGTCGCGAACTTGGACTATTTATGTTTCACGAAACAGCACCTGGAATGGCCTATTGGTTACCTAAAGGTGTTACTTTGTATAACGAACTTATAAACTTTTGGAGAGTTGAACACAAATTAGAAAATTATCAAGAAATATTTTCTCCACTTATAAACAAAAGGGAATTATATGAGACTTCTGGTCATTGGGATCATTACAGGGAAAATATGTTTTTAAGCGAAACTGAAGAAGGTGAAACATATGCACTTAAACCTATGAACTGCCCCAATGCTATGGTAGTTTTTGGTTCTGAAACAAGGTCATATAGAGATTTACCACTTAGACTATCAGACACAGACACACTTCATAGGTTTGAAAGATCTGGAACATTAAATGGCCTACTAAGGATCCGTGAATTTAGACAAGATGATGCTCACATTTTTGTTACAGAGGACCAGATAGTTGATGAATACAAAAAATTGTTTGCATTAACTGAAAAGTTTTATTCAATTTTTGGTCTTGAATATAAGTTCAGACTAGGAACAAGACCAGACGATTTCATGGGTGATGAGAAACTTTGGGACAAAGCAGAAAGCGAACTTAAATCTGTACTTGAATCTTCAGGTAAAGAATATTTTGTACTCGAAGGAGATGGTGCTTTCTATGGACCTAAAATTGATATTTTGATGAAAGATGCACTAGGACGTGAATGGCAAATGGGAACTCTACAACTAGATTTTCAACAACCATTAAGGTTCAATCTTAAATATTCAGCATCAGATGGAACAACAAAAACACCAATTGCAATACATAGAGTTATTTATGGCTCACTGGAAAGATTTATAGGTGTTTTAATCGAACATTTTGGAGGGGCTTTCCCAACTTGGCTTTCTCCTGTTCAAGTTAAAATACTACCAATTTCAGAAAAACAAATTGAATATGCAACAAAAATTAAAAATACACTGTTAGAAAACGGAATTCGAGTAGAATTAGATGAAAGAGCAGAGACACTTGGAAGTAAAATTAGAGATGCACAAGTAGAAAAAATGCCTTATATGTTAATTGTTGGAGATAAAGAAGTTGAAAAAAATGAAGTTTCAGTTAGAAACAGATCAGGAAAAAGCGAAAACATGGAACTTGAAGAATTTATTAAAAATGTTAAAACTGAAATAGATAATAAGAATAATGTGTGAAATAGAGGAACAAAACGATACACTATCAAACGATCCTGATGTAATAACAAGCGATTGGGACGACAAACCAAGCGGGAGAAGTTCAGCTGCATACAAACATGGCAAGAAATTAGAGATCATTCAGCCGTCTGATCAAATCATAGTCGAATACGAAAAGGATGAGTATTAATATATTATACTTCTTGATACAAATGCATATTTTAGGTACAATCTAAATGAATTTGAAAAATTTTAACAGCAACTGGAAATTAAACGAGAGGATCACTGCCGAAACACTTCGCGTGTTAGATGCAACTGGGGCACAACTTGGTGTAATGAGTAAAGTCGAAGCTCTTGAAATTGCAAAGAAGCAAGGTGATGATTTGATTGAAATAGTTCCACACGCAGTTCCACCTGTTGCTAAAATTATTGAATTTGGAAAGTTTAAATATCAAGAAGAAAAGAAAAAGAGAGAATCACAAAAGAAAAGTAAACCTAGTAAGGTAAAGGAGTTGAAATTTACACCGTTTATAGGGGAAAGTGATTACCAAACTAGACTAAAAAGAATTGATGAATTCTTACTTGAAAAAAATAAGGTTAAAATACTTGTTTACTTCCAAGTAAAACAACTAGGGGCAAAATCTTTTGGATATGATATAATGACAAGAATTTTGAAAGATTTAGGGGAAGGAGTGATAGTTGAAGTCAAACCAAAATTTCTTGGTAGGAATTTGATTATGACTATTTCACCAACAAACTTATATGGCAAAAACAAAAATCAAAAATAAACAATTTGTAACAAATAGAATTAAAGTTACTAAAAATGGTAAAGTCCTTCGAAGAAAGGCTTTTAAAAGGCATTTAAATGCAACAAAAAGCAAGAACAGACTAAATAGACTACGAAGAGTAACTGGGGTTAAAAAAGTATTGGCTAGAAGACTACGCAAGTTTTTAGGTAAGGTCAAGAAAGGAACAGGTAAATAATATGGCAAGAGTAAAATCTAAGGCAATTATTAAACATAGAAAAGTTCGAAAACTTGCAAAAGGTTTTCACTCTGCAAGGAGAAGAAGATTCAAAGCAGCAAATGAAGCTGTCATGCATGCCGGTAGATATGCATTTCATGGCAGAAAACTAAAGAAAAGAGATTTAAGAAGTTTATGGATAGTAAGACTTGGAGCAGCGGCAAAGGAACTTGGTACATCATACTCAAGACTGGTTGATGCATTAAAGAAAAACAAAATAGAATTAGACAGAAAAATACTTTCAGATGTCGCAGTTAAAAACCCTTCAGTTTTTGAAAAAATTGTCAAAAGTCTCAAGTAAATTTTTACTCTTTACAGCTATGTTATAATTTAGGTATATGAAAAAAGTTAATGTTTCTACTAAAAAAATAGACCAATTCGCAGGCAAGTGGGTAGCAATTGATGAAATTAATGACAAGATAATAGCAGTCTCGGATACTTTTTCCGGAATTGAACCATTAGTTACTACAAAAATTTCGGATAGAATTCCTGATGAAAAAATCCCAATGGCGTTTAAAGTACCATACAAAGATGAAGGGCCATATATCCTTTAAATATAAGTTCTCTAATTACAATTATTATCCAATTGTTTCTGTCTCGCTCTCAAATAAAAAATTAAGCACAAAAACATCAGCACTTATTGATTCCGGCGCCTCAATATCTATTTTCAGTGAAACAGTTGCTAATACTTTAAATATAAATATTGAAAGTGGAGAAAAAAGAGTTTTAGGTGGAGTGGGTGGCAGAATAGTAGGTTATGTTCACAATGTTAAAATTAAAGTTGCAGGTAAATCGTTTATCTGCCCAGTTGTTTTTTCTAGAGAGTATAACGTCTCTATTAATTTATTAGGTAGAGATACATTTTTTGAAAAGTTTAGGATCACATTTGACGAGAAGGAAAAAACTGTTATACTTCAATAAGTATGAAATTAAATTTAGTTACATTTGCATTTTTCTTTACTTCCTAAGGGGGGTTAAAGAAATTTGCGTTTCTTAACCTCCTAAATAGGGGGTTTTTTGTTGGTTTAAAAAAGGAAGTGATTATATATGAATCGGGAAATTAGATTAAAATGTTGCGAAGGCAACGAAAAACATAATGGGCAATGCTTAAGAGCCAGATGTCCGTGGTATATACTTGCAAAACAAAAAGTAGAAAGAGGGTGGCCAAGGCAGCCTACAGGTTTTGGTAATGCTTATGGTGAACCAGGACATTCAAATTATCTTAATCAAGTGCGATCCGATATAGCCCTAGAGGAGAGAGAAACAAGATGAAGATACTAATTAATTATAAATTGTATTAGAATATAAAAATATGGAAACAGAAACATTATATTTAACAGATTCGTATAAAAAAACATGTAAATCTACGGTTTTAGATGTATTTAAAGAAGGTAATCAAGATGTTGTTATTCTAGACAAAACTGTTTTTTATCCATTTGGAGGCGGACAGCCATCTGATCAAGGTATTATTGAATCAAAAAGTAGTGAATTTCAAGTTGACCAAGTGTTAATCAAGGAAGGAAGGATTAAGCATTTAGGTAAACTTAATGGTAAATTAAAATCTGGTGACAAAGTAGAATGTGCTATTGATTGGAAAAGAAGATATTCAAACATGAGAGTCCATTCAGCTGGACATGTCCTACATGAAGCAGTGAAACTGATCTTTCCAGAAATAGTTCCAATTGAAGGAGAACATGGTAAAAAGTCATATATTAAATATAAAGGCAATATTGAAGATTTATCTGAAAATATAATTTTTAGCAAAGCTAATGAACTTGTAAAAAAATCACTTCCAATTTATACAGAGTTTGTTGATTTGGAAGAACTTAAAAGGCGATCCCCATGGGTACCAGAGCATTTACCAACCAATAAACCACTTAGAATAATGTGGATCGGCGATTTTGCACCAATTCCTGATGGAGGAACACAAGTTGCCAATACTTCTGAAATATTATCTTTTACTTCAATCCAAATTGTTACAGATTCTGGTGAAACATATGTTCACTATAAAATTGAACAATCTTTAGACAATAAAGTAGAATCTAATAAAAACGAGCATATTAATACTTTCAGTGATTTAAATCTTTCAAACAGAGAAGACCTAATAAACATTAAAAATCAGGCAATTGCTAGGATTAGCGAGTGTGGTAGCCTGTCTGAACTTGAAGAAATTAGAATTGATTTATTTGGTAGAAGTGGATCTTTTACTACTACCTCCAAAAATATTACAAATATTTCTACAAACGAAAAAAAACAATATGGTATTACTTTAAACGAAGTTAAAAATACTATTGAAAATTTAATAACTGAAAAGAAAAATGAATTAAACTCAAATACACGAGTTTGGTTTGACCCAACAATACCAAGCGAAAAAAATAAATTAGGACATCTTCATATGGTAACTCGTGCAATAGATGAAATATCATCAGTTTTTGAAAAAATTGGGTTTACTAGAGTTAGATACCCAGAGGTAGAATACGACTATTTTGCATTTGGAGCACTAAATTTTCCAGATAATCACCCAGCCAGAGATGATTGGGAGACATTTTTTGTTGACGAACCAAATTCCAACAAATATGGTCCAATGCTTCTAACACCACACACATCAAGTGGTCAAATTAGAGAAATGCTTAAAAACAAACCACCAATCAGAATGATCAACATTGCAAAAACATACAGAAGACAGATGGATGTAAGCCACTATCCAATGTTTCATCAGTTTGAAGGATTGGTTGTAGATAAAAATATTTCAATAACTCACCTTCGAGGAACAATTGATCATTTTGCTAAAAATTTCTTTGGAGAAAAAAGAGAAACAAGGCTTCGTCCATATCATTTTCAATTTACAGAACCTTCATTTGAAGTTGATATAAGCTGTAATGTCTGTATGGGTAAAGGATGCAAACTATGCAAAGAGGGCTGGCTAGAAATAGGAGGCGCTGGAATGGTACACCCCCAAGTTCTAAAAAACTGTGGTGTAGATTCAAAAATATACAGTGGTTTTGCTTTTGGTTGGGGAGTTGAAAGAACCTACATGATGAAGTCAGGACTTTCTGTTCCAGACATTAGACTTTTATATAGTTCAGATTTGCGAGTTCTTTCTCAACTATAATAAAAATTAGAATTAAAAATTATAAATTAAGTTTATGGATTTACTAATACCAGACAAATATTTAAGAAAATATTTAGATACAAAAGCTACACCCGCTGAGATAGCTAAATATTTGTCTCTTTGTGGTCCTTCAATCGAAAGAACTAAAAAACTTGAGGATGGTGACTATCTATACAACGTTGAAATAACAACAAATAGAATAGATAGTGCAAGTATTTATGGTATAGCAAGGGAAGCGTCTGCAATTTTACCCAGATTTGGAATCAAAGCAAAATTAATAAACAACATCCCATTATCACCAAGCAAATATAAATTTATCAAAAAGGTTAAATATTTAGATGTTAAACTAGACTTAGCACTTTGTCCTCGATTTACTGCAGTTTTAATTGAAAACGTAACTATCAAAGAAAGTCCGAAGGAAGTTAAGGAATTGCTTGAAAAAGTTGGCCTTAGACCAATTAATAATATTGTTGATATAAGTAACTACATAATGCATTTAATCGGCCAGCCAGTTCACACTTTTGACTACAACAAAATCACCAATTCAAAAATGGTTATGAGAAAATCAAAGAAAGGAGAAACTATTACAACACTAGATGGTAAACAATATGAATTACCAGGTGATGATATTGTAATTGAAGATGGTAGTAATAGACTAATCGATTTATGCGGAATTATGGGAGGAGAAAATAGCAAGGTAGATGAGCAAACAGAAAATGTTTTACTTTTTGTACAAAACTACGACAAACATCTGATTCGTAAAACTTCAATGAATTTGGGTATTAGAAGCGAAGCAGCCGTGCTTTTTGAAAAAGGGCTAGATAGTGAAAATGTAGTTAATGGAATCTTGATGGGAATTGAATTGATAGAAAAAACATCAAACGGAAAAGCAACAAAAGAAATATTAGATATATACCCAAATCCCTACAAAGAAAAGTTAGTTAAAACTGACTTAAATACACTAAACAGGATAATTGGAATAGAAATAGATAAAGTGGATATAACAAATTATTTAACAAGTTTAGGATTTAAAACTAAATGGGCAAAAAATAATTTAGAAGTAGTCGTTCCATCATGGAGAAGTGATGATATAGAAATTCCAGAAGATATTGCAGAAGAAATTGCAAGAATTTATGGTTATCACAATTTACCACCAATTTTAATGGATGGTCCACTTCCAAAACAAAAAGGTGATGATGATTTTAAATTTGAAAAAGAAGTTAAACAAATATTAAAATCTCTTGGAGCAATTGAGGTCTATAATTTATCGTTAACTACTAATGGTGATATCAAACTTAAAAATCCGCTAGGAGAAGACAGCGCCTATCTTAGAAAGAATTTACAGGATAGTTTAATTCAAAACATTAAAGATAATAGTCAAGAAAAAGGTTATATCCACCTATTCGAAATTGCAAATGTTTACCTACCACGCAAAAACGAATTACCAGAAGAAAGATTAGTTTTGAGTGGGATTATAAAAAACGGCGATTATCGAAAAAACAAAGGAATAGTTGAAACACTACTAACTGAACTTTATATTGAATTTAAAGATGGAATGGTAGATGGTAAAAACTTTAAAGCGAACCAAAGAATCGCAGTTCAATCAAATAAAGTAGCAATTGGTGAGTATGGAAATTTGGAAAATGGCTGTTTCTATTATTCTTTTGAAATCAACAAACTACAAAACAGCAAAAAAATAGAAAGAAAATACAAAGAAGTTTCAAAATATCCTGAGCAAATAGAAGATATTACATTAACAATTCCAGAAAAAACATATATCGGTGATGTCATTTCCGAAATAACTCGTCACTCGTCACACGTCACCTGTGTTGAACTTACAGATGTTTACAACAATAATTATACTTTTAATATTTCATATCATTCAGACGACCACACACTAACAGATAAAGAAGTTGAAGAAATTAGATACAAGATAATAAAAAGTCTATCTTCAAAATTTGGGATTAGTATATAAGTATTTAATTTTGTATTTTAAACACTATAGGAGTATAATTTCCGAATGGTAAAAGAATTCAGTTGCACTACTCCTCGAGATTTCTTGATAGCAACAAATCTAATCAGAGAAAAGCCTAAGGTAGACGATGATCTCCTTAGAATAACTAATAATAACTTACCAATTTCTGACATAGATTGTCTCACATATCTAGGATCTGGTGATTGGGCACGTGGTAAAAGTAGTGGTGGTAGTGTTGTACAAGAAGTTAAGGGTAGTGAAGTGGTAATTAAATATCATCTAGGCGAAAGTTATCAGGATGATTCATTAGCAGAAGTTTGTAATCTAAAGAAAATTGTAGATTTACATAGCAAACACTCACCTAAACGTACAGATTTTTTTATTGCTCAAATTGATGGTAAAGATTCTAGACCTAAAATTATTACTGTTCAAACTAAAAATAATGGAGTACCACTATGCGACATTCCTTTTAAAACGTTAGTTCAGAAAAAGGTAGTTGAACAAATAGACAGTATTGTAAAGTTAAGACTAAAGGTATTTATTGAACATAGCTGTCACGACTTTGCAGGATTACAATTCAATGTAGATACAAAGTTGAAAAGAAAACTTATATATAGACTTATATATAATCTACCTTGGTTTACAGACAACTTAATGATGAACCAAGACAGCAAAGTTGAAATCACTGATAATATCCCCTCGGCAAACACAACTCACTTTGATAATAAATTTCAGCAATTTAAAAACAGAGTTAAGATACTCTTGCCTTGGTATATACTAAAAGTGTCATCATTCTGTTTAAGATTTTACTTTAATTTTACTGATAAAATAAAAGCATTATCAAAAAGAGAGCAAACAACAGCAACTATATAGGAGTTGCGATTGGAATAGTAGTTGGTGCAGGGGTTGGTTCCCAAGTGGTGTTAACTCCTATTTCAATACTTCTTTCTATTTCATTATTATTTATATCTCTAGCTTTTGCAGTTAATTTGTGAGGTCCATTCGAAAGGTCTGCGTTATATGTATAGGGTGGGGAATCAAATGTTCTTCTTTTTACTCCGTCAATTGATAATTCTACAAAACTAATACTACTTGTACTATCTGCTTTTATTCTAATTTCAAATTGGTTAGGTAGGTTATTTGTTCTATCTGTTGGTGTAACAAATTCAACACTAACAGGGTTTGTAGCTCCACAGTAATCAGTAGGTGGCCTGTATCTACTGTCTCCTTGTCCATTTATCCAATTTAGTATTGCTTCCTGCCATCTATTTTTATTGTCTTTACTCACAGGGTCTTCTTCTTTAATTACATAATATTCTTTTGAATCGTAGTTATTTGCAAAAATATCTGCAGGGTTAGCAAGTTTTCCATCATTTTTACATACCTTTAAATAAACATGTATATTGTCTTCTTCTGCCTCAGAACCTTTGATAAAAAACTCAGGTCGTGAAGAAAAACCATCATGGGCTCTTTTACCTGAAAAATTATCTATCTCTTGAGTTACAATGTTTTTAGGCGTTTCAAAAGGAACAGGGTCTAATCCGTTTAAACTTTCAATTAGAATTCTTCTCCAAATTGGTGATGCTCCACTAACACCAGATGCTACATTTAACATTGGTGAATTATCATTATTCCCAACCCAAACACCCACTGTCTTTTGGGATGTTCCACCTATTGTCCAGTTATCTCTTTTGTTATTTGTCGTACCGGTTTTAACTGCAACTTGACGTCCTGGAATGTTTAGCTGTGAATTCGTGCCAAACGTATCTTTTCTTGCATTATTATCCGAAAGAATATTGGCAATTAAAAATGCTTCCTCTTCAGATAATACCCTTTTTCCTTTTTTTGGTTTATTTTCTTCTAAAACTTTTCCATCTCCATCGCGAACTTCAAGAATAGCAAGTGGTTCTACTTTAGTACCGCCATTCATGAAAGCTCCATATGCTCCAGTTAATTCTAAAAGTTTAACTTCACCACCTCCAAGAGTTAACGAAAGCCCAACACGAGACAATGTTTCGTTATTTGGAGGTAGGGATGTAATACCCAAATCATACGCAGTGGTCAAAACATCTTTGATACCAACAAGAGCAATTAATTTTACAGCAGGGATGTTTAGAGAATTGCCCAAAGCATATCGCAGTTGTACAGGCCCTCTATACTTTCCATCATAATTTACAGGTTTATAATCAGGTTGTCCTTCGCTGCTTGGAAAAACTGTTTCAACATCCATGACCATTGTTGAAGCTGTGTATCCTTCCTTAAAAGCAGTTACATATGTAAAAGGTTTAAAACTAGATCCAGGTTGTCTAGGTGCAGTTGCTACATTAAACTGCCCATCATAATCAGGGTCGTCAAATTGTTTACTTCCTACCATAGCTAAGATTTCACCTGTATTTGAATCAATTACTACTGATGCTCCGTTTGTAATCCTTTGACTCTCTACTTTTTCGATTTCCTCCGCAACTATCTCTTGGGCTTTTTCTTGAAGGTCCAAGTCAAGTGTAGTAGTAACTTTAAGTCCACCCTGTTCTATAACACTTTCACCATATCTCTCCTCTAATATCTTTTGCACATATTGAACAAAGTGAGGTGCTTTAAATGATGAACCTTTGGACTGGAATTTAAATTCAGGAAGCTCCGCTTTTGCTGCTATCTCTTGATCCTTTGTAATATACCCATCTTCTCGCATTCGGCGAAGCACATCTTCAGTTCTTCCTATGTATGCTTTTGGAGTTGAAGAGTAAGGTGAATATTTTGATGGTAGTTGTGGCATACCTGCTAGTATTGCAGATTCAACCAAGTTTAAGTCACGAGCCGACTTTCCAAAATAAGTTTCCGATGCTGATTCAACCCCCCAAGCTGTTCCACCATATGGAGCTTCATTTAAATACATTTGAAGTATTTCGTCTTTACTATATTTTCTTTCAATTTGAACAGCCAGGATAAATTCTTTTATCTTACGAAGGGCTGTTCTTTCTGAACTAAGCAGAACATTTTTAACTAACTGTTGTGTTAAAGTTGAACCGCCTTGTGCATAACCTCTTGTAAAAAGTCTTGATAGTCCCCTAAGTGTACCTAAAATATCAAAGCCATTATGCTCATAAAAATTTTTATCTTCTATCGCTACTGTTGCTTGCTTTAAGTAATTAGGCATTTCTTCGATTTTTATCGCAGTTCTTCTTTCGTTTTCAAAAATGTCATACAAAGGTTTTCCGTTTCTATCTAAAATTTTTGTTGAAAATCCTTCACGTCTAACCACTTTATCAGGAGTAGGTAGGGTAAAAGCCATAAGAGGCAAAACAATAATTGCTAATACAAAAAGTGCGAGAACTCCCAAAAATCCAAATTTGGTTAATTTAACTAAATTTCTAGAAGCAGTAAGGCTTGTAGAATTTCTGCCTAATTGAAGTCTTCGCCTTGCCTTCCACATATGGTTCATAATAACATATTTAGAATTACTTTTACATAAAAAGATGTCGTTGACGTAGGGACATAATACAAGAGTATTATTACGTTATGGCAACAAAAAACTTTTGCGATATATGTGAGAATGAAATTAAAGGAAGCGAAGGTTTTCGGTTGTGGAATTTTCCAATGAAGTATTTTTGTAATAAATGTTGGTTTGATAAAAATAAATGGCCAAAAATTCACTCTAAGAAGATAATAAAAAAGTAGTTCGGCGACTTCGCAATAATCTGGTAAGCTCTTCAAACAATTTTATTAAAATAGATGATATACTTAAAATTATGCTAACAATTAATGATGTTTTAACAAGAGGAGTAAATCAAGTCTTGCCAGATAAAAAAGGTTTATCTGTTTTGATGTCTCAAAGAAAAATAAAACTATACCAAGGCTTTGATCCTTCAATGCCGTCTTTACATTTAGGTAACTTTGTAGGACTAATGAAACTAAGGCAATTCCAAAAACTAGGACATCAAGTAATTTTCTTAGTTGGTGATTTTAGTGGAATGATCGGTGATCCAACAGATAAACTAGCAACGCGTAAAAAATTAACAAGACAAGAAACTTTACGAAATGCCAAAGCTTGGAAAAAACAAGCATCAATGCTTTTGGATTTTAACGGAGAAAATCCTGCTGAAATTGTTTTTAATTCAAAATGGTTAGACAAACTAAACTTTAAAGATGTAATTGAATTAACTTCGAATGTTACAGTACAACAACTTTTAGAACGAGATATGTTTCAACAAAGAATTAAAACAAAAGAGCCAATTTATCTGCATGAATTTTTGTATCCTGTAGTTACAGGTTACGATTCAATTGCGCTAGAAGTAGATTTGGAAGTTGGTGGTAATGACCAATTATTTAACATAATGATTGGTAGAACCTTAGAGAAAGCAGTAATAAACAAAGATAAGTATGCGTTAACCACTAAACTACTTGTTGACAAAGAAGGCAAAAAAGTGGGCAAAACAACAGGTAATGCTTTATTTTTAGATTCAAAACCTAAAGATTTTTATGCAGGAATAATGTCATTTCCTGATGAAGTTATCTTTCTAGCATATGAACTACTTACAGAAATTTCACTTGATGGTTTAGAAGAAAAGATCAAAAAAGACCCAATGCAAGAAAAGAAAAATTTAGCTTTTGAAATTGTTAAACTTTTATGGGGTGAAAAAGAAGCTAAAAAAGCTGCTCTCTCTTTTGATAATAATTTTTCAAAAAGACTACCAGAATTTACAACGGAAGTTAAATTACAAAAGACGATTGCCGAAACAATTGCACCATTTACAAATTTAAAGTCACTAAGTGATGCTAAAAGATTATTAAGGGAGGGAGCAATATCAGTAAATAGTGATACAGTAACTGATTTAAGTTACAAATTAAAAGTTGGGGACAAGGTAAAAATAGGTAAAAAAATATTTGGTACTATTGTTAAATAAGATGAATACTAAAAAGCAAAGGAGGATATTTAAGATTATAGTAATAATTGCAGGACTTGCACTTCTTGCAAGTTCCGTCCTGCCTTTTTTGATTTATTTATAATGATAAAACAAAACAAAAACAAATTTGTTAAAGGTAATATAGCTAGTTTCAATGCTACAAGTGGTTATTTCATTGGAAGATTTATGGGAGAGAAAGGTTTTCCTGACCTGGAAACTGAAGAAGTTGAAATTGCTTGGAAAAAACTTCCCACAACTTTTAACGAGCCAAACACACATTATCACAAAGGAGGAGTAGAAATAAATATTGTAATTTCCGGAAAATACCGAGTTGAAGTAAATGGGGAAGAAGTTGAACTCGCTAAAGGCGATTTTCTAGTTGTTTATCCCGAAGCAAAATTAAAAAACTTAATGGCTGATCCTAATACTGAACTTATCGTTGTTAAAACACCAAGTATTCAAAACGATAAGTTTGAAAGCTGAAAAATAGTATAATACTTTCAAATGGATTTAAATGACAATGTTTCCACTCTTCCTTTTGTAGGTCCTAACTATCAAAAAAAACTAGAAAAGTTGGGAATTACAACTATTTTTGATTTGCTTCACCACATACCACACAGATATTTAGATTATTCAAAAATTACTAAAATAAAAGATATAAAAGTAGGGGAGACTATAACAGTAATTGGAACTATTACTTCTATTAAAAATCAATCAACGAAGACTGGAAAACTAATGCAAATAGGGCAAATTGAAGACGATAGCGGAAAAATTTATCTTGTTTGGTTCAATCAATACTTTTTAACTAAAATGTTATATCCTGGAACAAAAGTTGCAATTTCTGGTTCAACATCATGGTTTAATAGGAACTTGGCTTTCTTTTCACCCCAATTTGAAAAAATAAACGAAACCTCTGAAACAGTACATACAGGAAAAATAATAGGGGTATATCCCGAAACAGCAGGACTTTCTTCTAAGTGGCTTAAGGCAAGAATTAACTTTGTACTTAAAAAGATCGAAATTGATGACTATTTGAAAAAAGAAATTGTAGATAAATATAATCTAGTAAGTTTTAATACAGCGATTAGAAATATTCATTTTCCTAAAAATTTTAAGGAAGCAGAAAAAGCAAAAGAACGGTTAGCCTTTAACGAATTTTATAATCTCTTGATTGAAGCAAAATCAAGAAAAGAAAAACTGCAAAAGAAAAAGGGATTGCAATTAAAGTATAACAAAAAAGAAGTTAGTAGTTTTATCAACTCACTTCCGTTTAAATTAACTGCTTCACAACAAAAAGTTACCAATGAAATACTTGAGGATTTAGATAGGAAAGAACCAATGAATAGACTATTACAAGGTGATGTAGGTAGTGGTAAAACAGTAGTTGCAGCAATTTCTACATTTGTGACTTTTTTAAATGGTTATCAAACAGTAATTTTAGCTCCAACCCAAATACTAGCTAACCAACATTATGAAACACTAAACAATTTATTTAAAAATTTAAAAATAAGGATAGCACTTATAACAGGCTCAACTGTTAAAAAGGATGTTGGAAATATAGATGTTTTTGTTGGTACACATGCACTTTTAAATAAACTCTCAGAATTTGAAAAAATAGGCCTTCTAGTAATTGATGAACAACATAAATTTGGAGTTAAACAAATTGATTTTTTGAAAAAAACTAATCCAAATAAACTTACAATGACAGCAACACCCATACCTAGAACTATTGCTCAAACATTGTTTTCTGATATGGATTTGTCAATTCTTTTGGAAGTTCCTAAAAATAGACAATCTATTACAACATGGCTAGTTCCAAATGAAAAACGAGATGCATCTTATGATTGGATCAAAAAACAAATAACAAAAGATAAAATTCAAGTGTATATTATTTGCCCTTTAGTGGAAGAATCAGAAAGCGAAACATTAAAATCAGTTAAATCCGTCAAAAAGGAATACGAGAGTCTTCAAAACATATTTAACAGTTACAAAGTTGGATTGTTACATGGAAAACTAAAAGATACAGAAAAGAATAAAATATTAGATGATTTTAAAAATAGAAAAATTGAGATTTTACTTTCAACACCTGTTGTTGAAGTGGGAATTGATGTACCAAATGCAACAATTATAGTAATTGAGGGAGCTGACAGATTCGGCCTTGCTGGACTTCATCAACTTAGAGGCCGCGTAGGTAGAGGAGACAAAAAATCATATTGCCTACTATTTACTGATAATAATTCAGAAAAAGCAGTCCAGCGGCTTACAGCATTAACCAAAATGAATTCAGGTTTTGAACTTGCTGAACTTGATTTAAAACTTAGAGGAGCTGGTGAAGTGTTAGGTATTAAACAACATGGAATAGGGGAGCTTAAAATTGCTAATTGGTCACAAACCAAACTTATTAATATTGCAAAAGAGATTGTTTCTAGTTCCTAATTGTAAATTTTTAACTCTTAATTTATAATTACCTTTATATGGCACCACTTCCAAAGAAAAAACACAGTCACGGACGAACAACTAGAAGAAGAAGTACATTCAAGGCTTCTATCTCTGCTATTTCTAAATGCTCATCGTGTGGAAACTTAAGAGAGCCACACAAAGCATGTCCAGGTTGTGGATATTACAAATAACAGCTTCAATCAATTGGCAAATCAGCTTTTTTCATTTATAATCTGTTTATCAAATTGAGAGGACTGCGAATCTACGGTATTCACTCCATAGTGTAACAGTTCCTCATTTGTTTTTAAGACTTTAGCACCGGATTCATATTTCATAGTTTAATTATATGGCTTATTTTGTTAAACTTCTAATTGTATGAAAACTGCAACTGATCCGAGACACCTAAGAAGAAGAAACGCTATCCAGTCACTTTTTGCTGAAAGTTTTACACTTCAAAAGTCAAAACCTCAACTTGTTGTTGATATTAAAAAACAAGAAAAAAAGATAAATAAAATTATAGTTAAAGCAGCTCCTACTTGGCCTATTGATAAGATAAATAAACTTGATTTGGCTGTTTTACACCTTTCTATTTATGAGTTATTAAGCGAAAACACTCCACCAAAAGTTGTAATTGATGAAGCAGTTGAACTTGCAAAGGAGTTTGGCTCTGAATCATCTGGATCATTTATTAATGGAGTATTAGGAACTGTCCTAGATGATTTAAAATTAGATACAAAAAATGAATAATTTATTTTCAAATCAAGAATTATATTTACAAGCTTTAACCCATAGAAGTTGGGTTAATGAGAATAACAAAAAAAGAGGTACTAATGAACGACTTGAATTTCTAGGTGATGCAATTTTAGAATTTATAGTTAGTAAACATATATATGACAAGTTTCAAGATAAAGAGGAGGGTTACTTAACAGCACTTCGAGCTAATTTAGTCAATACTAAAAACCTGAGTGAAGTTGCAAAAAAACTAGAAATTGGCAAAGAAATTTTCCTTTCTAAAGGAGAAGAGGATGGGGGAGGAAGAAACAACCCATCCCTTCTGGCTGATACAGTAGAAGCTATAATAGGAGCACTATTTTTAGATGGTGGGCTAGAAAAATCAGAGATGTTTATTTTAAAAAATATATTAATTGATGCAGACAAAATAGCCGGTAAACCGCTTAAAGATCCTAAAAGCTTGTTGCAGGAAAAAGTGCAGGCTAAAAATTTACCAGCACCAAAATATCAAGTAGCAAAAGAGTCTGGACCTGATCACAATAAAGAATTTATCGTTGAGGTTGTAATCGATAATAAAATTGAAGCAAATGGAACAGGAAGAAGTAAATCAGATGCCGAACAACAAGCTGCAACAAATGCATTATCTTCATATTGTGGAATAGACCTAAATAGTTTAAAATAAGCCTAATATGTCAGTATCAATTAAATTATCAAGAATTGGAGCTAAGAAATGTGCTTTTTATAGAATTGTTGCCTCAACCACAAGAAACAAAATAAATGGAGAACATTTAGAAATTCTAGGTAGTTACAACCCAAAATTTAAAAAGTTAGAATTAGACAAGAAAAAAATGGATGAATGGATTAAAAAAGGTGCAATAGTTACAACCGGTGTTAAAAAGGTTTTAAACCTCGACCAAAAGGTTATAAAAGAAAAATAATAAATATGAAAGAATTAGTTGACTACATCTTAAAACATATATTAGGAAAGGATTCAAAATACGAAATTGAGCAAGTTGACGATGGTTCAATTGTAAAAATAATTATAAGAACTTCCGAGGAAGATGGAGGAATGGTAATTGGAAAGGGAGGTAAGATAATAAAAGCTATTAGAAATATTTTAAGAATAAAAGCAACACTTGATCACAAAAAAATTATTCTTCTTGTAAACCCTACTGACTAAAAGGGTCTTCTTTTACCTGTTCAACTTGAGCTTTTGGCTCAACAAATAATGGTAATTTGTAAGTTTCCAGTTCAAGTAATAATTTTGTTTCAGATGAAGTTAAACCATCTACACTAGTGCTAACAGCAGGTATCACTTTCGGTAATTCTGAGCTATAGACACTAAGTGAAACATTTGCATTTGCCAAATCATCCGAATCTGACAATCTAAATTTATCTATTTTCATTAATGGAAGTGTCTTTTTGAAGGAATCTATAAACTTGTAAATATCTTCCTCTGTTCCAGTAAGTTCCATTGAAATTATTGTCCTAGAAATTGAATCGTTTACTTTTGAGGCACTTGATGTCTTTAAATTTGAAATAATTAAATTATTCTCAATTGCGTTGTATTTAACTATATTCAAGCCATACAAAGCTGCTGTTTTATTTGGCAGTACAATATCTAAAAAAGTGGTATTTTCAGCAATGACCGTATTTACTTTTTTTAGAACTGAAACCTTTTTACTCAAGTTAGAATTCAGCTCACTTTGAGCCGCATTGTTTGCAACTACTAAATTTAATTTTTTTATGCCAATTGTAAAAATTAAAACTATAAAAATGAATATTACCAAAGCAATTGCTAACGGCTTAAGAATATATTTATGTTCTTCTTTATTTAAAGTATCTAAATTTTTCATATTAATCATTAATTACCAAATTCAAAAAATAACCTTTATCTATATTATAGGAAAGTGAGGAAAGTACGATATTAGTAAAATTATTGAGTTTGGCCATCGAAAGCATACCTGAGCCTAAAGCTAATAAATCTGGGAACCAAATATTAATTTCTGTCTTTGTTGGGCTCATAATTACTTCTTGCAGTTTTGTTCCATTTGAAGAAGTAAAGGCTCTAAATTCCTTAAATAAATCAAGCTCATTATCAATTGAGTCAATTTGTCTTATACTTTCAATTTTCGATAGTTTATCCTTAGCAAGAATTAATTTCTGTTCGCTTTTTTCCAAACTAATTATTTCTGATTTTAAAATCTCGCCTGTCTCTACCAATTTTTTAGATTCTAAATTTAAATAAACCAAATAACTAATTAAAGAAATTGCTGACAAAATAGCTACTATCCCTAAAATCACTGATATCTTGTTTATTTGTTTAGTTATTGACGCAATTTTTGAAGAAACTGCTAATCCTTCAGGAATTAAATTTATTTGCTTTTTCATATTCTACTCCTCCCTCATGGCTAGACCCACAGTGGCTCCATATAACGAAGCGAACGGCAAAAGTTTTTTATTTGACTCCTCGTCAATATTAATCTTTGAGAATGGATTTCCAATAGCTGTTTCTAACCCTAAGTTTTCAGCTAGATAAGATACAATGTCAGGCATCGAAGATGCACCACCTGTAATAACAATTGATTTTGGTGTTTCACTACCTTCAATTTCAGTAGTATAAAAATGTATTGCTTTTTTAATTTCATCAATTATAACTCTGCAAATTGGCTCAAGCGAAGCTTTTACTTTACCTTCCAATTGATTACTTTGTAGCCCATATGTTTTTTTATATTCTTCTGCTTGAGCAAGATCTATATTAAAATACTGTGATACTGCTCTAGTAAAAGCTTCACCTCCAACGGGGATAGATCTTGCGAAAACGATATTTAAATCTCTGACAATACCAACATTTGTAGCAGACGATCCAATATCTAATACAATATGTGTGCCTTTTTCAGGAGAAAGAGATCTTGAGATTGCAGTCAACTCAGTCTCGGCAACAACAGGCATCAACCCTGCCAATTTAATAACTTTCATGTATTTTTCAACAATATTTTTTGGTACAGCTACAAGAAGCACAGAAACATAAGCTTTCTGTTGATTACGTTCCAATAAATTGTATTGAACAACAGCTTCAGTAACCGGAATAGGAATATACTGTTCAGCTTCCCATTTTACAGCAGAAGCAATTTCTTCATCAGAAAGTAGTGGAAATTTAATAACTCTAGTAAATGTTGCTGATTCAGGTAAAGATAAGTTTACCTCTCTTCCTCTAATTCCTACTTGAGAAATAACTTTCTTTAAAATATCAGCCAAAGACTGATATGATTCTTCATTTAATATTTTATCAGGGGAGATTCCTTGATAGCCTACCGCGCCTGAGGTTAATAGTTCCCAAGAATTTCCTCTTTTATTAAGTTCTATTACTTTTATACTTTTACTTCCTATATCAATTCCAATCATGGGCAGTTTATATTTTAATTTAATTTAATTATATCAGTTGAACTATAAAATGCATTCATAAAAACTGATGGAACATTGGAGTATAGTTGATAAACTTCTATACTTCTATTACTATCTCCAAAACTTCCGCTTGAATTAACTATAACACCTTGTGATGGCATTATCGACCCCGAGTTTCCTGTTGATACATCTAAAGCTAACCTATGTGAAACATTTGTATTATATAGAAATTTCACTGTCATATACTGCAATGTATCGCTAGCAACTATTCCCAAACCAGATAAATCTATATTTTGTTGATATAAATATGTAGCCGTGCCTATTTGACAATTAGAAGTCAGTGCTGATGAAAAATTATTAGAAACCAATCTAGTTGCGTCAGGATCAAGCGCTCGCCTAGCTATTTTGTATTCACCTAGTGTATTTTTATAATAAATAGTTGCTTCAATGGCAGGTGGCTCGCTTGAGTTAATTGCCCAACAAAGTTTAATATTTCTACCATTGAATCCTGTTTCGTTAGGTCTTGCAAACCAAAATGTAGCAATTTCACCCGATTTTAATGACAATGGATAGGTAACAGTAGTTTCTCCTGTTCCAAACTCAGTTACAGAAGCACTAAATTGACCACCGTTAAAATCTGAATTGCTTGAATTCCCAATCACTAAAGCTTGTTCAACTCCAGCCTCAGCAGCAGAAAAGGCACGTAGTGCATCTTCATCTTTTGTAGTTAAAGAAACATCAGTAATTGTACGAGACATTATATATAGGGTGATAACTAAAACTACTGAAAGCGAAAGCAATACAACTAAAACAGCCTGTCCTTTTTGGTTTTTTAAATTTTTAAAATTTTTTACCACAATTTAACTATAGCAAAGTTATATTACTTCTGCAAACTAACCTTTGTTAAAAAATCTTCAACATATTTATCAGGTACTTCGAATTCATTTAAATACTCAACTTTTTCTGTGTAATCAATATCATTAAAATAAGACAGTTGTTCTCTGAATAATTTTTGATTAAACTCTGATCCAAACAATTCTTCTGCTTTAATACATATTTTCTCTATATCATGATCCTTAAATATAAAGAATAGATCTACATAATCTTTCCACTTGGCTCGTATTCCAAGCGCAAATGCTTTCATCGCTCCCAACGTAACTAAGTCAGGAATATTTACACTATTTTCAAAATTTATCGGATATTCAATATCAAATGGATATTTATAAAAAGTAAGCTTGACGCTTTCAACAAAAATTGTAAGTTGATTAGGTAAACTCACTAGAGTTTGTTGTATTTTATGACTTTCTCTAATTTTTGCTCTAACAATATCTATATCAAAATCGTTTTGAGTGAACAAATCAAAAACAACGGATCTTCTATGACCTAAATGCAATGCAATTGCAGTTTCGCCAACAAGACCAAACTGCGAATGGAATTTTTTGACTAAATTTAACAATTCTTTTTGCTCTTCTGTTAAGATTTCGTTATGCATATGTATCAAAGTATTTACTAAAATAATTAACAGTCTGCGGTCGTAAATTAACTCTTTTTGAATTTATAATGGTAGAATATATGCTTTTTGAACAAATCAAAATAGATTATGGAATAACAAAAGTTGGAGAAAAAGAATTTCAAGTAGTCGTCGATAGTATGGCATATAGGGGTACGTTGTCTACAATTATGAACATTGTTAAAGGTACACAGGATAATATTTGAGGATACCCATAAATTCACAAAAATCATTACTTTTATAGACTTTATATAAATAGAAATGAGTCTCTTAAATCTTAATTTTATCAATAATCGATCAGAGACTTTAAGTATCATTCTTCATAAAAGTCGAGTGGAATGAATTATTCCTTAATGCAAAAAATATTTGATGCGTGCTTAAAACAAAGTCACTCCGTAGCTAACTTTAACATTCAATATTTGAAAGAGGAGAAGAGCAATCATCAGGTCTAGAATTGAAGGAAGAGCTTGGAAATGAGGCTATAAATATATTTAAACGATTGTAAGGGTAGTAAAAATAACAAGTTAATATTTTGAATTGAAACAGCGGGGATTTCAGGTCTAATAATTAAATCCTTTCTATTATTTAAACAGTCCTCAATCATCGTTCTTCTCATTGCAGTCATTTGTTTTGGTAAATTATTAACATCAAACCACTTTCCTTCACACCCTTTGTATTCAGGTATGTATGTTCCAGAAATATATTTGCCTTCAAAAACATGCGAGACTATCTTATTCTTTTTAGGATCAGAATATTCTGCAACATTTCTTAAGATCTTTACTTTGAATCCAGTTTCTTCGTATGCTTCACGAATTGCTGTAGTTTCAGGAGTTTCTGTTCTTTCAATTCCACCACCTTGACATTCCCAAACTGAAAAATCTGATCTTTTTACTAAAAATACTTCCTTTCTATTTTTTCTAGTTAAAATGATAAAGGAACCAGCGCGTTTATTAAATTTCATCTTTAATTTTAATTAAAAAGTTTTTATCTTCTTCTACTGCCATTTTGTTAATAGCGTCGTCAACATCAAACCAATCGTATTTTTCTTCTGCTTCTTGATGGAAATCTGGCTTGTTAGTTTTCATTAAATACATATGAATATCTTTTGAAACAGCTGTTCCATCTCTTTCTGTTGCTATTTTTGAATATATTCCTAGCTTTTTAGCTATTTTAAGTTCTGTTAATCCTGTTTCTTCGCTAACTTCACGAACAGCGGTCTGTTCAAAAGTTTCACCTTTTTCAACATGTCCTTTTGGGAATCCTAAACCTTTAATGTGCGTGTAAATAGTTAAAAGTATTTGTTTGTTTGTATTATTTCTAACAACAACTCCACCAGCTGACGTAACTTTTTTCATGATAAATAACATGGATATTATACAATACAAATTATGAAACTGCTTAGTAACTTATACAGAAAAATCATTGCAACAATAAAAACAAACATGAATCTCAAACTCCTATAGTATATTGACAATTGGTTTTTATTATGATATATATTGCATATGAATCAGGGTTTTAGTGTAGGAAAAGAACTACTTTCAGTGGGCGCTATTCGAAGGTTCATGATGGAGTCAGTAATTAGACTGCCAGCTCTTAGCCTTATCGATAATACCCTAGCACAGGAAACATTACCTAATGCCCAAGTTGCACTTAGTACCATCATTGCTTCAAATTATCAAGGTGAAAACACAACTAACTTAGCTGTTGGATTATTTACCCACCCTACTTTTGGTGAAATGTGCCAGGTCACCCTTATGCCCAAGCTCCCATACGGAGTAAAAAACCCAGATGGTTCAACCACCATTGTTGCTGAGGATGGTATAGCGCTAAATCCTCTTCAAATGGTAGGAACTGAAAATATAGACGCTACACCGCTCATAAACGAGGGAGCGGTTGAGTTAACCTTTAGGCAAGAGGAAAGAGACGAGAAAATAGTTGCCGATAGATTTTCGGCTACTATAGATTTGTACCCAATCACAGGCAAGTCAGGCTTTGGTGAACTTTTAATTGACATGGTGGAAAATCAAGATAAAACTCCGGATGGGATTTCAATGATGATTATAGGAAATGGCGGAGAAGTCTTGATGAAGCGCTGGGTGGATAAAAAACTCCAAGCCGACCCAACTGTTGCAGTTGAATCAGATATGAAAGAAGATTTTAATGGAGTAAGAACAGGCAGAAGAAAAATGAAGTTAGGCATAGACCAACCCTCCCCATTCCAAGAAAGACATGGTTATACAGAATCAGAACTTTCTGCTATGACAGATGAAGAAAAAATAATAGCCGCACCAGAACTTGAAGGGCTTACCAAATCAAATGTCAGCACGCTAAAAGGCAACTTGATTATTTACAGAAACGCCGAAGGCAAAGCAGAAAAAGTTTATAACCTGACCAA
>Ga0233425_10003898_pt1 | contig 26046 bp, 36 predicted proteins | sample Watercolumn_Towu_2_FD_181712 | JGI IMG/M metagenome (GOLD analysis project Ga0233425, IMG submission 181712) | Freshwater microbial communities from Lake Towuti, South Sulawesi, Indonesia - Watercolumn_Towuti2014_140_MG | ecosystem: Environmental > Aquatic > Freshwater > Lake | place... | reverse complement strand
GTTGAACTGCCGTCCCGAGATGCGGTTGCCGGTACGCCGGGGACGGCAGTGCAACTGCCGTCCCAACAGCGTGGCGCCTGGCTCCTGCGGAGCCAGACGAGCACGGTGCAGATTCGGGTGATGGAGCGGACGCCGCCGCCGGTGCGGATCATCTCGCTGGGCCGCGTCTACCGGCCCGACACGGCCGACGCCACGCACTACCCGATGTTCCACCAGATCGAGGGCCTGCTGGTCGACCGCCAGGTGACGATGGCCGACCTGAAGAGCGTGCTGCGGCTGTTCGCGCGCAGCGCCTTCGCCGAGGACGTGCATATCCGCTTCCGGCCGTCGTTCTTCCCTTTCACCGAGCCGAGCGTCGAGGTGGATATGAGTTGGCACGGCGGCTGGATCGAGATGGGCGGCGCCGGCATGGTCGATCCCAACGTCCTGCGTGCCGTAGGCTACGACCCCGAAGAGTTCGCCGGTTTCGCCTTCGGCCTCGGCATCGAACGCATCTGCGCCCGCCGGCACGGGATTGGCGATATTCGGGAGTTGTTCAAGAATGATGTGCGGTTCCTGGCACAGTTCTGAGTAGTGTTCGGGGCGCGATAGAATGGTTGGAGGCGTGGCATGAGTACTTTGGTGCTTGAGACGGAACCGCTGGCGAAGGTCGTTGTCGTGACGGACGTCGAGTTGACGGTGGATCTGGCCGACGGGCGCCGCATCATGGTGCCGCTGGCATGGTATCCACGGTTGCTCAGTGCAACTGCCGCCGAACGCGGGAACTGGCTTCTGTTGGGTGAAGGCTATGCAATCGAATGGCCCGACCTCGACGAGCACATCGGCATCGAGGGCTTGCTGGCGGGCCGCATGAGCGGCGAAAGCCGCCAGTCGCTCGAACGCTGGCTTGCCGCGCGGTCGTCCGCTGCGGCAGACCGCGCGCCAAGTCCGCCATCGGTCTCGGATGCATTGCCGCTTCGCGGCACGGAATAGGCAGCATCTGGGAGCCGGGCAAGAATAGGATGGGGTTCTTGGCGCAGTTCTAGGCCCAACGTTCCGTGCGATTGGCATCCGACATCGGACACAATAGAATGGCAAGTGGCGGTCAATGAACGACCACAAGAACAAGCACATTCGCGCGGCCGTGGATTACGCGATGGAGCGCGGTTGGCGGCTGAGGAAAGCCGGGCCGCGGGCACACGTTTGGGGCCTCTTGTTTTGCCCGCGGACGGAACGGGATGGCTGCCGGATTTCGGTCTTGTCAACGCCCGAAGTGCCCGAAAACCATGCCCGCAAGATACTACGTGCGGTTGACCGGTGCCCGCATTAGGTGGAGGTGGTTGCGATGAAGACCTACGATTTCACGCTGGTACTTGCCTCAGGCACAGAACTGACCGAGGACTTGGCCGAGTCGCTCTGTGCAGCCGGCTGCCGGGACGCCACCGCTTGGCAATCCGAGGGGGTCGTCTACGTCGGCTTCGACCGTGCGGCCGAATCCCTGGAACAAGCAATCCGCTCGGCTATCGCCGATGTGCAGAAGACCGGCTGCACCGTTGCCAAGGCGGAAATTGACGTGCCGACCTTGCAGGGCACCTGACCGCCTACCGCCCACTGACAACTGCCTACTGACAACTGACAACTGACAACTGACAACTACCTTCCATGCTCGTCTCCTGGAATTGGCTGAAACAGTACGTACACCTCGACATGCCGCACGCCGAACTGGAGCGGCGGTTGATGATGGCGGGGCTGAACCATGAGAGCACGGAAGAGGTCGGCGGCGACTTGGCCATCGACCTGGAGGTGACGAGCAACCGGCCGGACTGTCTGGGACATATCGGGATCGCGCGCGAAGTGGCGGTGCTGTTCGGCCGCGAGCTGAAACTGCCGGCCGCGCAGCCGCGGGAAGGCAAAACGCCGGTCGAGAAACTGGTCAAGGTTCGGATCGACTGCCTCGACCTGTGCTATCGCTACACGGCCCGCGTGATCCGCGGGGTGAAGGTCGGCCCGAGCCCGAGTTGGATGGTCCGCCGGTTGCAAACCGTGGGCCTGACGCCGATCAACAACGTGGTCGACATCAGCAACTACGTGCTGATGGAGTGCGGCCAGCCGTTGCACACGTTCGACATGGCCCGGCTCAAGGGCCCGGAGATCGTCGTCCGCCGGCCGCGCAAGGGCGAGAAGATCGAGGCCATCGACCACAAGACCTACGAGCTTGAGCCCGACATGTGCGTCATCGCCGACGCGGCCGACCCGGTGGCCATCGGCGGCGTGATGGGCGGGGCCACGACCGAGATCGGCCCGGCCACCAAGGACGTGCTCGTCGAATCGGCCGAATTCAACCCGATGTCGATCCGGGCGACCGCGCGCCGGCTCAACCTGCACAGCGATTCGTCGTATCGATTCGAGCGACGCATCGATCCCGAGGGCGTCGAATGGGCCAGCCGTCGCTGCTGCGAGTTGATCCTCGACCTAGCCGGCGGCGACCTGGCCGCCGGCGTACTCGACGTGGGCAACCAGCCGCCCGCACGCGAGCCCGTCGTGCTGCGGCTCTCGCAACTGAGACGCATTCTTGGCATCGACGTGCCCGCCGAGCGGGTGCGGGAGATACTGGTGGCGCTGGGGAATGAGGAAAGGGTCCAGGGTTCAGGGTTCAGGGTTCAGGAGTGTGGAGTACGGAGTACGGAGTACGGAGTACGGAGACAGCGAGAAGCTCCCGGCCGATGTGGAATCTCTCCAGCCCCGAGTCCCCAGTCCCCAGCCCCCAACAGTCAATCTGAAATCATAAATCATAAATCTGAAATTCCCCCGACCTCCGAATCCTCCTTATGCTTCATCCCTCCCAGTTGGCGGCGGGACTTGACGCGGGAAATTGACCTGATCGAAGAGGTCGCGCGCATCCACGGATACGAACAGATTCCCGAGGACGTGGGAGTGCCAATGGTTCCTTCGGCCCGCAGCCGGGAGGACCGCGTGCTGGCCAAGATTCGCCACGTGCTGACGGCGGCCGGCTTCGACGAGGCGGTGACGATCAGTCTGGTCGATGAGGCGACTTCGGCCGCGTTGAGCCCGTGGACCGACGCCGAGCCGCTGCAGACGCTCATGCCCGTGCTCCGCGGGGCCGACCGGTTGCGCCGCAGCCTCGTGCCGAGCCTCTTGGGCGTGCGGCGGACGAACGAGGCCCTGGCCAACCCGGAGATCGAGCTGTTCGAGATCGCCAAAGTGTATCTGTCGCGGGGCAAGAAGCTGCCGGCCGAGGAACTGATGCTGGCAGTCAGCAGTGGGCGCGATTATGCGACGGTCCGCGGTGCGATCGAGGCGATCGTAGCTACGCTCCGTCCGGCTGCTACGCTGGAGACCGACGCGGCGCGCATCGGCCTACTCGATTCGGGCCAAGCGTGCCGCTTCCTGGTCGACGGCCAGATGATCGGGTTTGCCGGCCGCATTACCACCGACGGGATGAAGCAGTTCGACCTCCGTGGGCCGACGACCGTGGCGGAGTTGAAGCTGGCCCCATTGGTGCAGGCGGCCAACCTGGTTCCCCGGCACGCGCCGCTGCCGCCGTATCCTGCCGTGACGCGCGACTTGAATCTGGTGGTCGACGAAGCGGTCCGCTGGGCCGACGTGGCGGCCACCGTGCGGGAGAATTGCGGCCAGTATTGCGAGGGGGTAGAGTACCGCGACACCTATCGCGACCCACAACGCCTGGGCACCGAAAAAAAGAGCCTCTTGTTGACGATTGCCCTGCGGTCGGGCGAAGGAACGATGACCAGCCAGCAGGCCGATGCGATTCGGGATCAGATCGTGACGGCTTGCGGGAAGAAGCACGGGGCGGAGTTGAGGGCGTGAGGGGGAGGGGGAAGGCGGAAAGGGGAGGGAAACGCCCGCCGACTGCGTTCGGCGGGGGTGGTGGCGTCGGAAGAGTCGTCGCATCTTTTCTACTCAACCAAGAATGAAGCCGCAGCCCCGGTTGCCGTCCGCCCGGTGGTGCAGGCTTTTTCTGTCTGGCGAGGGGTTTCAGCGCGGCGACCGAGCCCGTCCGGAGGCCATCGGGAGATTTCTGAATTTTGTTTCCGGGCCGGTTGACGCTGGAATCCGAAACTGATAAGATCGAGCGTTTCCCACTCAATGGAGTGGGCGTTTCTTTGGCAAGTCGGAATTGGAATCGCCGGAGGACATCGTGTCGGGTCAAACGAAGGAGATCATACGCATCCGGATGGAGGCCTACGATCACGCGATCCTCGATCAGAGCGCCGCGGAGATCGTCGATACCGCGAAGCGCACCGGCTCGGTGGTCCACGGTCCAATTCCCCTGCCAACGCGCATCGAGCGTTACACCGTCTTGTCGAGTCCGCACATCGACAAGAAGGCCCGCCAGCAGTTCGAGATCAGAACGCACAAGCGGCTGATCGACATCGAACAGGCCACGGCGAAAACGATCGAGGCACTCAACAAGCTGAGCCTGCCGGCCGGCGTGGACATCAAGATCAAGGCGACCAGCAGGCACTAACACAACCAGACAAGTTCGTAGGGCATAACCGAGTCACTTATGCACCGGAAGCTCGGGAGGTAAACCCGGCGTAGCCGGCTGTTCCTCCCGGACGACGAATTGGAAGGCAAGACCGATGGCAGTTGGACTACTCGGCCGCAAGGTCGGGACGACGCAGATTTTCGATCCCAGCGGGCAGGCGATCCCGGTGACGGTGATCCAGGCTGGCCCGTGCCACGTGCTGCAACTGAAGACTCAGGAGCGGGACGGCTACGAAGCGGTTCAACTGGGCTTTCTCGATAAGCCCCGCCGTCTTGCCAGCCGCAGCGTCCGCGGCCACGTCGCCAAGCTCGACAGCAAGCGTCAACGCGCCCGCAGCGCCGCCGGCATCGCCGCCGTCTCCAAAGCCGGCTGCGAGCCGCAGCGTTTTGTGCGGGAGTTCCGTGTTCCGGTGGCCGGCATTGAAGTCGGCCAAGCGATCACCGTCGAGGCATTCAAGGAAGTCAAGGCGGTCGACATCGCCGGTATTACCAAGGGCCGCGGCACCGCCGGTGTGATGAAACGGCATCACTATCACGGGCAGCGGGCAACGCACGGCGTCAAGAAAGTGCATCGCCACTGCGGTTCGATCGGCTGCAACACCGATCCGCACCACGTCTTCAAGGGCCGCCGCATGGCCGGCCATCTCGGTTCGGCCCGCCGCACCGCCCGCAACCTCAAGCTGGTGACGGTCGATCCGGTGAACAATCTGCTGGTCGTCCGCGGCGCAGTGCCCGGCCCCAACGGCGGCTACGTGACGATCCGGCAAACGAACAAACTATAGGTGACGGACATGGCAAGTTTGCCCGTATTCGATCGGACCGGAAAAGAGGTCGGGAAGTACGACATCGACCCCGTGGAGATCGCGCCGCGCATCAACAAGCAGTTGATGCACGACGCCGTGGTCATGTACCAGAGCAACCTCCGCCTCGGCACGGCGAAGACCAAGACCCGCTCCGAAGTGGCCGGTACGACGAAGAAGATGTATCGCCAGAAGGGCACGGGCAACGCCCGCGCCGGCTCGCGCCGCAGCGGCATCCGCCGCGGCGGCGGGCACATCCACGCCATCCGCCCCCGCGACTGGACGTACCGCTTGACGAAGAAGGCCGTGAAGCTGGCCACGCGCATGGCCGTGGCCTCGCGGCTGGCCGACGACGAAGTCACGCTGATCGACGACCTGAGCTTCGCCGAGCCCAAGACCCGCGACATGGCCGCGATCATCAAGGCCCTGAATCTCGGCGGCAAGAGCGTGCTGGTGGCGGTCAAGGGTTACGACGCGAAGGTACACAAGACGATCCGCAACATGGCCGACGTGTCGGTCCTGCCCGTGGGCGAGTTGAACGCCCTGAGCGTGCTGCGTCCGCGGCGGCTGCTGATGACTACGGCCGCGCTCGACGCGCTGCGGCAGCAGGCCCCCGTCGGCAAGCAGTCCTCGTAGCAGGCAATTTCGAGGAATTGAGTACATCGGGAAGATCGAGAAAGAAGTGGAATAGTCATGGCCCGCGACCTCACGAAGACCAGACTCGAACTCGCGCCCTACCAGATCATCATTCGGCCGCTGGTGACCGAAAAGGGAATGCATCGGGCGAACCGCAACAACGCCTATGCCTTCGAGGTCGCGCGCAACGCCGGCAAGGAAGCGATCAAGCACGCGGTGCAGGAACTGTTCGACGTGAAGGTCACGGCCGTGCGCACGCAAAACCGCAAGGGCAAGCCGCGGAAGAACCGCTTCCGCTACGGCCGCACGAAGGACTGGAAGAAGGCCATCGTTACCCTGGACAAAGAAAACCGCATCGACTTCTTCTAAGCAGGAGAGAAGGAGTCAGGAGCCAGGAGTCAGGAGGGGAGACAGAAGAAGAGAAGGGATGAAGAGCTTCCGCTTGCAGCCAATCTGAAATCATCAATCTCAAATCTGAAATCTCCTTTACTACCCACTACCCACTACTCACGAACCACTGCCTCCCATGGGTATTCGCCGATACAATCCGACTACGCCGGGCCGCCGCGGGGCGACGGTGAGCGACTATGCCGAGTTGACGCCCGGCGCCGAGCCGGTGAAAGCCCTGCTCACGCGCAAGAAGAAGACCGGCGGGCGGAACAACCAGGGCAAGATCACCGCCCGGCATCGCGGCGGCGGCCACAAGCGGCACCTCCGCCTGATCGACTTCCGCCGCAACAAGGACGGCATTCCGGCGCGCGTCGATTCGATCCAATACGACCCGAACCGCAGCGCGCGGATCGCCCTGTTGCACTACGTCGACGGCGAGAAGCGGTACATCGTGGCTCCCGACGGCCTGAAGGCGGGCGACCAACTGCTGAGCGGCCCGGATGCGCCGCCCACGGTGGGCAACTGCCTGCCGCTGGCCAACATCCCGCTGGGCATGGACGTACACAACATCGAATTGCAGCCGGGGCGCGGCGGCGTGCTGTGCCGTTCGGCTGGGGTCAAGGCCACGCTGGCCGCGCGCGACGCCGATTGGGCGCAGATCAATCTGCCCAGCGGCGAAATCCGCCGCGTGCCCTCGACCTGCCGCGCGACGATCGGCACCATCGGCAACAGCGACCACATGGGCATCGTGTACGGCAAGGCGGGCCGCATCCGCTGGCTCGGCTGGCGGCCACACGTCCGCGGCACGGCCATGAACCCCATCGACCATCCGCACGGCGGCGGCGAAGGCCGCACCAAGGGTGGGCGGCATCCCGTGAGCCCCACCGGCAAGTTGGCCAAGGGCGGTTCCACACGCAAGCGGCGCAAGGCTTCCAACAAGGCGATCGTCCGCCGCCGCAAGTCGCGGCGGTACGGCCAATTGAAGATCAAGTAACATGAGCAGATCACTCAAAAAAGGTCCGTTCGTCAACCCCAAGCTTTTCGCCAAGGTCGAGAAGCAGAACCAGGCGGGGACGAAGGAACCGATCAAGACGTGGGCCCGGCCGTGTACCATTGTGCCCGAGTTCGTCGGCCACACCTTCATGGTGCATAACGGCAAGGTGCATACGAAAGTGTTCGTGACCGAAGAGATGGTGGGCCACCGCCTGGGCGAGTTCGCCCCCACGCGGACCTTCCGCGGTCACGGCGGGAAGGGAAAGCGGTAACATGGCATACGCAGCCAAATATCGGTTCGCACAGATCAGCGCCCGCAAGGTCCGCCCCCTGGCCGACTTGATCCGCGGCAAGCTGGCCGACGAGGCGCTGGTTGTGCTCCGCTACCAGCCGCACCGCGGCGCGCGGATGCTGGAGAAGGTGCTCAAGAGCGCCATGGCCAACGCGGAAGACCGGCGGGCGCCGAACCTGCATCACCTGCGCGTGGTCGACGTGCGCGTGGACGGCGGCCCGATGTTCAAGCGGATGCGCCCGCACGCCCGCGGCATGGCGTCCGTGATTCTCAAGCGGATGGCGCACATTCACGTGGCTTTGGAGTAGAACATGGGCCAGAAAGTCAATCCCGTCGCGTTCCGCACCGGCATCATGACCGGCTGGAAGAGCCGCTGGTACGCCTCCAAGCAGGAATTCGCCGAGTTGCTGGTCGAAGACCGCAAGATCCGCAACTTCGTGAAGGGCCGCATGGACAAGTTCGGCAAACCGGTCTACCCGGCCATCGCCAAGATCGAGATCGAGCGGACCCGCGACGAAGTGAAGGTGATCCTCTTCTCCGCGCGGCCCGGTCTACTGATCGGGCGGAAGGGGGAACGCGTCGAGGAGTTGCAGAAAGAGCTGCAGGAGAAGACGGGCCGGCGAATCAACATCAAGATCGAAGAACTGGGCCGGCCGGAACTGGTCGCGCAACTGGTGGCCGAGGACATTGGCGAACAACTGATCAAACGGTCCGGTTTCCGGCGGACGATGAAGCGGGCCATGGAAACCACGATGGAGGCGGGCGCCAAGGGGATCAAGATCCAGTGCGCGGGCCGCCTGGGCGGCTCCGAAATGGCCCGCCGCGAAAAGCAGATCTCCGGCTCGATTCCGCTTTCCACGTTGCGGGCCAAGATCGACTACGGGTTTGCAGAGGCAAAGATCGCGCAGGGCCACATCGGCATTCAGGTGTGGATCAACCTGGGCATTTATAACGAGGACGAGATCGATGGCGCTGATGCCAAAACGGGTCAAGCACCGAAAAAGCCAAAGAGGACGTATAAGAGGTGATGCCTCTCGGGGCAACCGCGTCGTCTTCGGCGATTTCGGCCTGCAGTGCATGCAAGGCGGCTGGGTGAGCGCGCAAACGCTCGAGGCCGGCCGCATCGCGGCGCAGCAATACCTGCGCACCGAAGGGCGGCTGTACATCCGCGTGTTCCCCCATAAGCCTATCACCTCCATCCCGCTGGAAACGCGCATGGGAAAGGGCAAAGGGGAGCCCGAGTATTGGGCCGCCGTGGTGAAGCCGGGCACCGTGCTGTTCGAGATCGGCGGAGTGACGGAAGAGGCCGCGAAGATGTGCTTCACGCGACTGGCCCACAAGATGCCGGTAAAGGTCCGTTTCCTCCGCCGCCGCCCGATGTAGGAGTGGATACGAAGAGAGGGTGGCATGCCCACGCTTGCAGTGGGCGAGCCGGCCGAAAGACACTGGAAAACGCGACTCGCCCACTGCAAGCGTGGGCATGGCACCGTTGCCAGCGAGAACGACTATGACCAAAGCCGCCGAACTACGCGAAATGAGCGACGAGCAGTTGGGGCTGACGCTAACCGAAACGGCGCAGCACCTGTTCCGCCTGCGGTTGCAGGCACAGACCGAACGGCTCGACGCCCCCAGCGAACTCCGCAAGCAGCGCCGCCTGATCGCCCGCATCAAGACCATCCGCACCGAACGGGAGCGGGCGAAAGCCGCAAAGGAAGCCTAGCCATGCCCAAACGCATCGAAACCGGGGTCGTGATCAGCGACAAGGCGGCCAAGACCCGCCGCGTGGAAATCCCCCGCCTAGTCAAGCACCCGAAGTACGGCAAGTACCTCCGCCGCCGCACCATCTGCCACGTCCACGACGAGAACAACGAGTCGCACGCCGGCGACATCGTGGAAATCGTCGAGAGCCGCCCGCTGTCGAAGCTCAAGCGTTGGGCTTTGGTGCGGGTGGTGGAAAAGGGCAAGATGATCGACCTGGCGGCGATGCGGGCCGCGGTCCGCAGCAAGACGCCCGCAGCAGCCGAAATCCAGGATCCAATGGTCTGAAAGGCCGCACCGGCCGTCAAACAACCAATACCGTGCGACGTGGGTAGTAACTATGATCCAGATGCAAACGCGACTCGTCGTGGCCGACAACACCGGGGCCAAGGAATTGATGTGCGTGAAGGTGTTGGGCGGGGCGAAACGCCGCGTGGCCGGTATCGGCGACGTCGTCGTGTGCAGCGTGAAGAGCGTAATCGCCGGCAGCGACGTCAAGAAGGGGTCGGTGGTCCGCGCGGTGATCGTCCGCTGCAAGAAGCCCAGCCGCCGCGACGACGGCAGCTATGTCCGCTTCGACAGCAACGCGGCGGTGATCGTCGACAACGAAAAGAACCCCCGCGGCACGCGCATCTTCGGTGCGGTCGCACGGGAACTGCGGGAACGTAATTTCATGAAAATCGTCAGCCTCGCCAGCGAGGTGGTGTGATGTGGATTAAGACCAACGATACAGTGCAGGTGATCTCCGGCGAGGACCGCGGCGCGCGCGGCAAGGTGCTGCGCGTGAACCGGCGGGCGGGCAAACTGGTGGTTGAGGGCGTGAACCGCGTGTACAAGCACGTCCGCCGCAGCCAGAAAAACCCGCAGGGCGGCCGGCTCTCGAAGGAAATGCCCATCCAAATGAGCAACGTGCTCTTGGTGTGCGGAAAATGCGGCGCGGCCACGCGGCTGGGTGCGCGCGTGACTTCCGACGGGGACAAGGAGCGGTTCTGCAAAAAGTGCGGCGCCGGCAACGGCACGATCGCCTCGTCCAAGGCGCGGCGCGACAAGAAAAAAGCAGGTGCGGTGAACTGACATGACGCCCGACAACGTCGAAGAACAGAAACCCGATCAGCCCGAGAAGCCCGCCAAGGGCGAAAAGGCTCCCAAGGGCGAGAAACAGCCCAAGGACGAAAAGCCGCCCAAAGGCGAGAAGCCTGCGAAGGGCGAAAAGCCCGACAAGGCCGACAAGGCCGCCAAGGGCGAAAAGGGCAAGAAGGCCGAAAAGGCCCCGCCCGAGCCGATTCCCACACCCCGGCTCCAGGAGAAGTTCGAGAAGGAAATCCTGCCGGCCCTGGCCGAGCACTTCGGCCGCAAGAACCGCCACTCGCTGCCGCGGGTGAAGAAGGTCGTGGTGAACATGGGCGTCGGCTCCGCGGTCACCGACAAGAAGTTCCTCGAGGAAGCCGTCGACGCGATGAAGATCATCGTCGGCCAGAAGCCGGTCATCACGCGGAGCCGCAAGTCGATCGCCGGCTTCAAACTCCGCGAGGGCATGGCTATCGGCTGCATGGTCACGCTCCGCGGCAAGCGGATGTACGAGTTCCTCGACCGGCTGATTTCGCTGGCTCTGCCGCGGGTCCGCGACTTCCGCGGGTTGAGCCCCACGGCCTTCGACGGCCGGGGAAACTACAGCCTGGGCCTGACCGAACAACTGGTGTTCCCGGAGTTGAACCCCGACAAGTACACCAAGACCCAGGGCATGAACGTGACCGTGGTCACCAGCGCGGAGAACGACGACGAGGCGCGAGAACTGTTGCGGCGGCTGGGCATGCCGATGCGCGCCGCATAAGACCCACAGGAATACTGCATGGCAAGCAAATCGAAAATTGCGATGGCGAAGCGTCCGCCAAAGTTCTCGACCCGCCTCGTACGGCGGTGCCGGCTCTGTGGTCGGCCGCGGGCCGTGTACCGGAAATTCGGCATCTGCCGCATCTGCTTCCGTAACCTGGCGAACGAAGGGGTCATCCCCGGCGTCCGCAAGGCGAGTTGGTAAAGGGATACCATTCATCATGATGACCGACCCCATCGCCGACATGTTGACCCGCATCCGAAACGCGGTGCGCGTCGAACGTCCCCACGTCGACATCCCGCTGTCCAAGGTCAAACGCGGCCTGGCCGAGGTGTTGAAGCGCGAGGGCTATATCTGGGATTGGGAAGAGATGGAAGAGAAGCCGTCCAGCCAACTCCGGGTGCATTTGAAGTACGGCCCCAACGGCGAGCGGCTGATCCGCCGCATCCGCCGCATCAGCAAGCCCGGTCGTCGCGTGTACAGCGGCGCGTCGGACCTGAAGCCGGTCCTCGGCGGCCTGGGGATTTGCATCCTCAGCACCAGTCGCGGCGTGGTCAGCGACCGCGAGGCCCGGCAACGCAAACTCGGCGGCGAAGTCCTCTGCGAAGTCTGGTAGAACCGCCTCGCCCAAGAACGCGAGTATTTTGTAAAGGCGCAACGACGATGTCCCGGATTGGAAAGAAACCCGTAGCCATCCCCGACGGCGTGAAGGTCAGCGTGGCCGACCGCACCGTGGCGGTGGAAGGCCCCAAGGGAAAGCTCGAGTGGCAGCATCGCCCCGAGGTCAATGTGACCGTCGAGGGCAAGAGCGTCAGCGTCGGCCGCAACGGCGACGAACGCCTGGCGCGGGCCTTGCACGGCCTGACCCGCGCGATGGTGGCGAACATGATCGTGGGCGTGAAGGATGGCTACGAACAGCGTTTGGAAATCATTGGCGTCGGCTACCTGGCCGCCGTTCAAGGGAAGGTGCTGCAACTCCGCGTGGGCCTGGCCAACGAATTGCAGGTGCCGATTCCCGAGGGAATCAAGGTCAGCGTCCCCGATCCACAACACATGGTCATCCAGGGAATTGACAAGCAGTTGGTCGGGCAATTTTCCGCCGCCGTGCGGGCGCTGCGTAAGCCGGAGCCGTACAAGGGCAAGGGCATCCGTTACCTCGGCGAACCGGTCCGCCGCAAGCAAGGCAAGGCCATGGTGAAGTAAGCGGCGCGGCGGCAAGCGGCGCCGAGGCCCAAGCGAACCTCAGCCAAAGAGACGATACCGTGAGACACGAAAAGAGAATCGGGCGGCAGCGCGAACGGCGGGCGGTCCGCGTGCGCAACCGCCTCAAGCACGATGCCACCCGGCCGCGGTTGTCTATCTTCCGCAGCCACAAGCACACCTACGCCCAGATTATCGACGACCTGGCGGGCCGCACACTGGCCGCTACCAGCACGCTCGATAAAGAGGTCCGCGCTCAGGTCCGCTCGGGCGGCAACAAGACCGCCGCCGCCGCGATCGGCAAGGCCATCGCCGCCCGGGCAATTGCCGCGGGCGTCAAGGAAGTTGTGTTCGACCGTCGCCAGTACAAGTACCACGGCCGCGTCGCCGCTTTGGCCGACGCCGCCCGCGAAGCCGGATTAATGTTCTAATCATGTCTACAGAAGCATCATCAACCCGCGGCGAACTGATCGACAAGGTCATCAAGATCCGGCGGTGCGCCGCGGTGGTCAAAGGTGGCCGACGGTTCAGTTTCACGGCCCTGGTCGTCGTCGGCGACGGCCGGGGGAAGGTCGGTTGGGGATACGGCAAGGCCAACGAAGTACCGCCCGCCGTGGAGAAGGCCGTCAAGGACGGCTCGCGGAGCCTGGTTCCCATCGCCATGGAAGGGACGACCATTCCGCATCCCGTGCAAGGGCATTTCGGCGCCGCGCGCGTGGTACTCGTGCCGGCCAGCCCCGGTACGGGCGTGATCGCCGGCAGCGCGGTCCGCGCGGTGTGCGAGGCCGCCGGCATTCGCGACATCCTCACCAAGAGCTTCGGCTCGACCAATCCGCACAACCTGGTGAAAGCCGCCATTCTCGGACTGCAGCAACTCCGCACCAAGGGTGAAGTCGAGCGGCTGCGAGGAGTTCCGCTGTCATGAATTTGAACGACGTTAACCGCGGGATTCACAAGAACAAGAGCCGCAAGCGCCTGGGGCGCGGGCCGGGCTCGGGGCAAGGCAAGACGGCCGGCCGCGGCCACAAGGGCCAGCGCTCGCGCTCCGGTTCCTCGATGTCGCCCGTGTTCGAGGGCGGGCAGATGCCGCTGGTGCGGCGGATCCCCAAACGCGGCTTCAACAACCGCTTCGCAAGGATTGTAGCGGTGGTCAATGTGGCCGACCTGGAGAAGTATTTTCCCGCCGGGGCCGAAGTCACCGGCGAGACGCTCAAGGCCCACAGTCTGGCAAGAGGACGCTACGACCTGTTGAAAGTGCTTGGCAACGGCGAGTTGACAAAGAATCTGAAGGTCTCCGCGCATCGTTTCAGCCAGTCGGCCCTGGAGAAGATCCAGAAGGCCGGCGGCGAGGCCGTCGTGCTCCCCAGCCCGGCGCCGTTGGTGCGGAACAAGCAGAAATCCAAGTGATTTTTCCAGGGCCGAACAGGCGGACCATGCCATGTGGGAAAAAATCCGCGTCATCTTCACGATCCCGGAGCTGCGCAAGAAGATCCTCTTCACGCTGCTCTTGCTGGCCATCTATCGCGTCGGCTGGCAAATCCCGCTGCCGGTGGTCAACCAGAAGAAGATGACGCAGTTCTTCGAGCGGGAAGGGGGCCGCGCCTTGGGCGATTTGCTCAAGCAAGTGGCCACCTTCAGCGCCAGCCAGCTCAACCAGGCCACGATCTTCGGCCTGGGCATCATGCCCTACATCTCGGCCTCGATTATCTTCCAGCTCCTGGCCAGCGTTTATCCGCCCCTGGAGAAGCTGCAGAAGGAGGGCGAAAGCGGGCGGAAGAAAATCAACGAGTACACCCGCTACGCTACGATCGTGTTGTGTATCGGCCAGAGTTGGTTCTACATGGGATTCCTGATCCGTTCCGACTTGGTGCATAGCGCCTTCCTCAACGAAGCCAAGGGGATGATCTTCGGCTATCAGTTGATGGCCGTGCTCACGATGACCGCCGGCACGGCGTTCCTCATGTGGCTCGGCGAACAGATCGACGAATACGGCATCGGCAACGGCATCAGCTTGCTGATTATGGGTGGCATTCTCGCCCGCCTGCCGTACGCCTTGGGCGAGTTGGTCGGCCCGATGTTTACGCAGGGCATTCAACTTGGCGCCAGCCGCGGCCAAGTGAGTATCGAAACGCTGCTGCTGTTGGCGGTGTTGTTCGTGGGCGTGGTGGCGGGCGTGGTGTTCATCACCCAGGGGCAGCGGCGGATTCCCATGCAGAGTGCCAAGCACGTGCGCGGCCGTCGGGTATACGGCGGCGGCGCGCGGAACTACCTGCCGCTCCGCGTCAACCAGTCGGGCGTGATGCCCATCATCTTCGCCAGCAGCTTGCTGCTGTTCCCGGCCATGATCTTCCAATGGCTGGCCAACACGTTTCCCGACACGCCCATGTGGCGGACGCTGGAGAGTTCCTTCCACCGCGGCGATTCGTTCGTCTACAACGTGTTGTACGTGGCGCTGATCTACTTCTTCTGTTATTTCTGGACGGCCATCACCTTCAACCCGAAGGACATGGCCGACAACCTGAAGAACCACGGCTCGTTCATTCCCGGGTATCGTCCTGGGCGGCGGACGGCCGACTATCTCGAGAAGGTCATGGTGCGGATCACTTACGTCGGGGCCGGCTTTCTGGCCTTGGTCGCCATCATCCCGACCATCGTCTCCTCGCAGGCCGGCGTGGACTACGCCGTGGCCGGCTTTTACGGCGGCACCAGCTTGCTGATCGCCGTGAGCGTGGCCTTCGACCTCGTGCAGAAGATCGACAGCCACTTGGTAATGCGGAACTACAAGGGTTTGCTGGAGAAGGGGTAGTACACACGCGGTTGGGGCGACAGTTGTACTGTCGCCCCGCCGAATGCGGAGGGGGCGGCAGTGCAACTGCCACCCCAACGGGATATCGAAAGGGACGGGTATCATGCGGATTGTGTTTATCGGGCCGCCCGGCGCCGGCAAGGGTACGCAGGCCGAACGCTTGATTGCCACCTATGGCATGGCGCACCTGTCGACGGGCGACATGTTGCGCGCGGCCCGCGACGCCAAGACGCCGGTCGGTCAGAAGGCCGAGCAGTACATGTCGACCGGCCAGTTGGTGCCCGACGACATCATCGTGGCCATCATCGCCGAGCGGTTGCAGCAGCCCGATTGCCAGAAGGGCTACCTGCTGGACGGCTTTCCGCGGACCATCGCCCAGGCCGAGGCCCTGGACCGCATGTTGGCGGAGAAGAAGACGCCGCTGGATGCCGTGCTCGAACTGCAAGTGCCGGAGGAGGAACTGTTCCGCCGCCTGGCGGGCCGCGGCCGCGCCGACGACAACCCCGAAGTCATCCGTCAGCGACTGGTCGCCTACCGCAAGCAGACCGAGCCGCTGCTGGCCTATTACGGCCAACGGAAGTTGCTGCGCAGCATCAATGGATTGGGCACCGTCGAGGAGATTTTCGGCCGCGCCAAGGCGGAGTTGGACCAGGTGGCTTAGTGACCGCACGCGAGGAGCGGGAAGTGTGGAAATCCTTCGGTCAGCCCGGGAGCTCGCCCAGATGCGCAAGGCGGGCCTGCTCACGTGGCACGCCCACCAGTTGGCCGCGGGCATGCTTCGCCCGGGAGTAACCACCGCCGAGATCGACGCCGTCATCGAACGTTTCTTCGCACAACACAACGCCGCGCCGCTCTTCAAGGGCGTGCCCGGCCCGGTTCCGTTTCCCGCGGTCACCTGCATCTCGGTCAACGAGGAAGTGGTCCACGGGATTCCGAGCAAACGAAAACTGGTAGAAGGAGACATCGTCAGCATCGACACGGGCTGCAAGCTGAACGGTTGGTGCGGCGACGCGGCCGCGACCTGGGCCGTCGGCCGCGTAAAGCCCGAAGTGCAGCGCCTGCTGGACGTCACGCGCACCGTGCTGGACCTGGCCATCGACCTGATGGGGCAGTGCGCCCGCTGGAGTCAAGTGGCCGCCCAGATGGAATCGTACGTGAAGAAGGCCGGATTCACCGTGGTCGAATCGTTCGTCGGCCACGGCATCGGCCGCGAGATGCACGAAGACCCGCAGGTGCCGAACTTCGTCAGCGGCCAACTTCGCCGCGGCGGCGACTTCCGCCTGCAGCCGGGTCTGGTGATTGCCATCGAACCGATGGTGAACATGGGAACGAAACGAGTCCGCACGCGGCCCGACCATTGGACGCAGGTAACGTCCGACGGCAAGCCGAGTGCCCACTTCGAGCATACGGTGGCCATTACGCAGTCGGGGCCAGTGGTGCTGACGGCCGGCCCGAATGGGGAGAGTTGGTAGTGGTTAGTGGGTAGTGGGTAGTGGGTAGTGGCTAGTGGCTACTGGTCGGCCGGGGCGGGGCTATGTAGGGCCTGTGGGACGCATGCGACGTATTAAGATACTTGACTGCCGCCTTCCACTGTCCACTAATTGCTCGCCACTACCCACTGACCACTACCCACTACCCACTGGTGGTGTTCCGACCCCGCTGCAAGAACCGGGCCAAGAAATCCGGTTTCTTGTGGGGAGGGGCTTGTTTCGTCTTCGCGGTCGGGCTTATACTGTAGTGCTTTGGACCTTTGCGCATCCGAGCGTAGCCAGTCATGAAAGTACGTGCCAGCGTAAAACGAGTCTGCGAGAGCTGTAAGATCGTACGCCGCCGCGGCGTGATTTTCGTGGTCTGCACCAATCCCCGCCACAAGCAGCGGCAGGGATGACCGCAGTCGATGAACTGTGTCTGGGAGTATTGAATAATGCCGCGTTTGCTGGGTGTGGATATACCGAACGATCGCCCCACGGTGATCGCACTGACGTACCTCTACGGCGTCGGTCCGAAGATCGCGCGAACCCTGTGCCACCGGGCGGGAGTCGATCCGCACATCCGGGCGCGGGAACTCCGCGAGGATGAGTTGGCCCGCCTGGCGGCGCTGCTCGACAAGGACTACGTCGTCGAGGGGCAGTTGCGGCGTCAGCGGAACCAGAATATCGTGCGTCTGCGGGACATCGGCTGCTACCGCGGCATCCGCCACCGTCGCGGCCTGCCGGTCCGCGGGCAGCGCACGCGCACCAACGCCCGCACGCGCAAGGGCCCGAAGAAAACCGTTGCTGGAAAGAAGGGCGTCAAGGATCTGCGGTAGCCGCCGCCGGCGCAACGTCGTCCGGCTCCGCTGCCCGGCCGCAACCGCCGTTTTCCCGTTCAGACCGATTGGAGTGTATCAGCCGTGGGTAAGGCCAAACGACGCAAAGTCCGTCGCAACGTGACCGTGGGCACCGTCCACATCAAGGCCACGTTCAACAATACGATGATTACCGTCACCGACACCAAGGGCGACACCCTTTGCTGGTCGAGCGCCGGCACGACCGGCTTCAAGGGGAGCCGCAAGAGCACGCCGTTCGCCGGCCAGTTGGCCGCCCAACAGGTCGCCGAGAAGGCCATCAAGTACGGCATGAAAGAAGTGGACGTGAAGGTGAAGGGCCCCGGGAGCGGCCGGGAAAGCGCGATTACGGCCTTGCAGGCCGCCGGTTTGAAAATCAAGTCGATCGAAGACGTTACCCCGCTGCCGCACAACGGCTGCCGCCCCAAGAAGCGCCGCCGCGTCTGAGTTGCCGACCGACTGGAAACGATCGTTTGGAGTAGAAGCAGCCTATGGCTCGTACACATGGACCCGTTTGCCGGATGTGCCGCCGCGAGGGGATGAAACTCTTCCTCAAGGGCGGACGGTGCGATACGCCGAAGTGCGCCTTCGAGCGCCGCGACGCGCCGCCGGGCATGAACAACGCCCGCCGCGGCAAGCTTACCGACTACGGTGTGCATCTTCGCGAGAAGCAGAAGGTGAAGCACTATTACGGCGTGCTGGAACAGCAGTTCCGCCGCTATTTCGCCTTGGCCGAGCGCGGCAAGGGGAACACCGGCGAGGCGCTCATGCAGTTGCTCGAACGCCGGCTGGACAACATCGTCCACCGCCTGGGGTTGGCGCATTCGCGGGCGCAGTCGCGGCTGATGGTGCGGCACGGGCACGTGACGGTCAACGGCCGCCGCGTGGATATCCCCAGTTTCCTCGTCCGCCCCGGCGACGTGATCCGCGTGAAGAACCGCCCCAAGAGCCTGAAACTGGTGGAAGCGGTCATGGCCGAGCCGCGGCGCGACGTGCCCGATTTCCTGGCGCTGGTCGAGGGGCCGCCGGTCGAAGGACACGTGTTGCGGCTGCCGGAAGCGGCCGACGTGTCGATCCCCGTCCAGACTCAGTTGATCGTGGAGCTTTGTTCCAAGTAGTGGGCTCGCCGCCCCAAGGTAACCCACGTCGTTTTCGTTCATTGGATCGGAGCCTACCTATGCGTATTCGATGGCGCGGACTGGAATTGCCCAGCCAAGTCACTCCCGAGCGTTCGACCCTGTCCGCCACCTACGGCAAGTTCGTGGCCGAGCCGTTCGAGCGCGGCTTCGGCGTAACCGTGGGCAACAGCCTGCGGCGCGTGCTGCTCTCCAGCTTGGAAGGCAGCGCGGTCACGCAGATCAAGGTGCAGGGCGCCCAGCACGAATTCACGGCCGTGCCCGGCGTGGTGGAAGACGTGACCGACATCGTGCTGAACGTCAAGTCGCTGGTGGTGAAGAACTTCAGCGAGCAGACCCGCGTCGTGCGGATCGAGAAGAACACCAAGGGTCTGGTCACGGGCGCCGACGTGCGGACCGACGACCAGATCGAGGTGATCAACAAGCACCACGTCATCGCCACGATGACCGAGGACGTGCCGTTCCTGTTGGAGATGGTGGTGGAGAACGGCCGCGGCTACGTGCCGGCGACCGAGCACACGCCGCAGGCCCAGGAGATCGGCATCATCCCCATCGACGCGGCCTTCAGCCCGGTGACGCGCGTGCGTTACGAGGTCGAGGAAACCCGCGTCGGCCACAAGACGAACTACGACAAGCTGACGATGGAGATCTGGACCAACGGTTCGGTCACGCCGGAAATGGCGCTGGTCGAGGCGGCCAAGATCCTACGGAAGCACCTCAACCCGTTCGTGCAATACAGCGAGTTGGGCCCGATGGTCTACTCCGAGGCTCGCGCGGTGGGCGGCGGCAGCGTGGATCCGGCCACGGAAACCAAGCTGGCGATGAGCCTGGCCGAGCTCGAGTTGTCGGTGCGGGCGACCAACTGCCTGGAATCGGAGAACATCAACACCGTCCGCGACCTGGTAGTGAAGACGCCCGAACAATTGTTGGCGGTGCGTAATTTCGGCGAAACGACCCTGACCGAAGTCCGCGAGAAGCTGGCCGACATCGGCCTGCACTTGGGCATGCGGCTGCCGCCGGTTTCCGCGAGCCCGTTGTAATCGCGGCGGCGCAGCCCGCGACGCCCAATCCCTAAGCGAACAGATACCCTTTGCGACGGAAACGGCACGATCATGCGACATAGAAGACGAGGCCGCAAGCTCGGCCGCAATCCGAACCACCAACGCGCGCTCTTGCGGAATCTGGCCAGCGCGCTGATCCTCACCGAACGCGACACGACCGACGAGAAGCATCCGCCGAAGGTCAAGGGGCGGATCGTGACCACGCTGCAGAAGGCCAAGGAAGTCCGGCCGCTGGTCGAGCGGTGCATCACGATCGCCCGCCACACCCTGCCCCAGCAGGACGCGGCCGACCGCATCGAGCCGAACGCCGAGCGCGACAGCGAGGAATGGCGCAACTGGCGCAACAGCGAGGGCTGGTCCGAGTGGAACAAGACGATCGCCCCGGTGGTCAACGCGCGCCGCCGCGTGCTGCGGCTCTTGGGGAACAAGCAGGCGGTCTCGATCCTCTTCGAGGAACTTGCGCCGCGGTTTGAGGACCGCAATGGCGGTTACTGCCGCGTACTGCGGATCGCCACGCCGCGCCTCGGCGACGCCGGGCCGCAGGCGATCCTCGAGTTCGTCGGCCGCAACGACCGCGTGAGCCGCCGCGCCCGACGCCAGGCGCCGAAGCCCAGCTTCGAGCCCGAGCAGCCCGCTGCTTCGCCGGCCGAGAAGCCCGCCGAACCCGCGCCAGCCGCCCAGGGCGAGGGCCAGTAGTTGTTGCGTTGGGGTGGCAGTTGCACCGCTGCCCCAAGAAGTGGTCGGCACACGGCGTACGCCGACTACATTGCCAGATCCACGGAGGGGACGTCCCATGAGCTTGGCATGGCGGCCGTCGCAAGTCCGCGCTGCCCGGCCCTCCGCCGGCTTCGATTTCACGGCCCGCGTGCGCCTGTTGTGCGACGATCTGGTGGCCCGTTTGGAGCCGCTGCGGCACATCGATATGTCGCGGGTGGCGATGAGCTTCTCGCAGACCCGCCGCGCCGGCCCGTTCGGCATGTACGCCTCGCTGACGCCGTTGCGTTTCGCCGGTGGCCAGACGACGACAGTCCGCCGCGGTCGCACCTGGGGACTGCAACGCGTGCTGGGCCCCGATGGCCGCGACATGCTCTACATCCTCAATTTCTATCTACCGCGGTTCCTGAACCTGCCGTTTGCGGAGAAGCTCACCACGGTGGTCCACGAGTTGTGGCACATCGGCCCGCGTTTCGACGGCGACCTGCGGCGGTTCGGCGGCCGCTGCTACGCCCACACGGGCTCGCAGGCGCGGTACGACGCCCACGTCCGGCGGCTGGTCGATGGCTGGCTGGCCTTGGAGCCGCCGGAAGACCTCTACGCCTTCCTGCGTCTGGATTTCGGACAGTTGACGGCCCTGCACGGCCGCATCTACGGCCGCCGCGTGCGGACGCCGAAACTCATCCCGCAAGGTTGAGTGCCTGTGGCTCGCCGAGTGGGTTTCTGCACCGCGGCCCCTTCTTCCAGTTTGCCCGAGCGGCTATAGTCTATCCTGATCGGCAGTTTACACCGGTCCGGTTTCCATCGCAGTGCAGGAGTCCGAGGGCATGGTTGACAACGACGCCGCAGTCGGGCCGCGCAGCAGCCGGGGTTGGTATCGTTGGGTGATCTGCGGCCTGCTGTTCTTCGCTACCACGGTCAACTATATCGACCGCCAGGTGATCGCCGTTCTCAAGGCCGACACCTTGATGCCGGAGTTCGGTTGGACGGAGGTCGATTACAGCCGCATCGTCTTCGCGTTTCAACTGGCCTACGCCCTGGGCTACGTGCTGGCCGGCCGCATGATGGATTGGATTGGCGTGCGGCGCGGATTCACGATCGCCGTCGTCTTGTGGAGCGTCGCGGCCATGGCGCACGGATTGGTCCGCGAACTCGTCGATTTCGGTTTGCCCTGGCTGCAGACGGTGTTCGACGGCACGCTGCTCGGCGCGCTCACGGCTACCGGGCTTTCGGTTGTGGGTTTCAGCACAGCCCGTTTCGGTCTGGGCCTGGCCGAAGGGGGCAATTTTCCCGGCGCCATCAAGGCGGTCGGCGAGTGGTTTCCCAAGAAGGAACGGGCGTTGGCCACCGGAATCTTCAATGCCGGCAGCAACGTCGGCGCGATCATCACGCCGCTGATGGTGCCCTGGATCACGCTGCACTGGGGCTGGCCGATGGCGTTCTACGTCACCGGCGCGCTGGGCTTCTTCTGGATGATAGCGTGGATTTTCCTCTACGAGAGTCCGCAGCGGCACCCGCGCGTGTCGGCCGAGGAACTGGCCTACATCCGCAGCGATCCGCCCGATCCGCCCGCCCGGATTCCTTGGTTGCACCTGCTCCGCTACCGGCAAACGTGGGCCTACACCGTCGGCATGTTCCTCGTGAGTCCCATCTGGTGGTTCTACCTGTACTGGGTGCCGGGATTTCTCTACGACAATCACGGCATCGACTTGAAGAACATCGGGCCGCCCTTGGTGACGATCTATTTGTTGGCCGACGTGGGGAGCATCGGGGGCGGTTGGCTCTCCTCGTGGCTGATCAAGCGCGGCAAGAGCCTCAACTTCGCGCGGAAGACGACCCTTCTGGTCTGCGCCTTGTGCGTGGTGCCGGTGTTTGCGGCCTCCCAGGTCACGGACGTGTGGTTGGCGGTGCTGTTGATCGGTTTGGCGGCCGCCGCCCACCAAGGTTTCTCGGCCAACCTCTACACGCTCGTCTCCGATACGGTGCCGCGCAAGGCCGTCAGCTCGGTGGTCGGCATTGGAGGGATGGCGGGAGCAATCGGCGGGATGCTGATCGCACTGCTGGTGGGCTACATTTTGGACTGGACTCACAACTACTTGACCCCCTTCTGCATCGCCGCCTCGGCATATCTGGTGGCACTGGGGATCATTCATTGGATGCTCCCCAGACTCGAAGCAATGCAGTTTGACGAGGAATCGGCGTGACACGCCCAATGGGTTGGAGCGGCAGTTGTACGGCCGCCCCTAATTCATGGCCCTTCCTTCGCTTGCGTCTCAGGGCTTCACGCCCCACGCGTCCGCCGTTCAATGGATGCAACATTCTGCTCTTGTCGGCGCCTGGATGATGGGGTACATTTCGTTGCTTCCTTGTCCCGACTTCTCCGCTTAGGGGGGTCGCCACGGAATGCGGATCGTGGAAAGGAATCCAATCCATGCAAGCCACTCTGGCCGAGCTAGCAGTGCTAGTGAAGGGGCAACTGGTCGGCGACGGCAACCTGATCATCCGCGGGGCCGCGCCTTTGCAGGACGCCGAGCCGGGCGAAATCACGCTCATCGACCAGCAGGAGAAGAACCAGAATCCGGATGCCTGCCGGGCAGCCGCCGCAGTCGTGCCGGAGGGGGTACGGCCCAAGGGCTTGCCGGCGATCCAGGTGGACAACGTGCATCGGGCCTTCACGGCGCTCATGCTGCACTTCCATCCCCGCCCTGCGGCGCGACGGATCGGCGTCAGCCCGCTGGCCTCGGTCAGTCCCACCGCGCGGATCGCGGCCGACGTCGACATCCATCCCTTCGCTACGGTCGGCGACGGCGCAACGGTCGACAGCGGCACGACGATCCACTCCGGCGTCCACGTGATGGCCGGCTCGCAGATCGGCCGCGACGTGACGATTTTCAGCAACGCGGTGTTATACGAGAACACAGTGGTTGGCCCGCGGTCCGTGATTCACGCCAACGCGGTGCTGGGCGCCTACGGCTTCGGCTACGTGTGCGTCGAGGGGCGGCATCAGCTCACGGCCCAGTTGGGCAACGTGATCCTCGGGGCCGACGTGGAAGTCGGCGCCGGCACGACCATCGACCGCGGTACCTACGGACCGACGATGATCGGTGACGGCACGAAGATCGACGATCAGGTGATGGTCGCCCACAACTGTCGCATCGGTCGGCACAACATGCTCTGCTCGCAGGTGGGCATCGCCGGCAGCACGAGCACCGGCGACTACGTGGTGATGGCCGGGCAGGTGGGCGTCCGCGACCACGTACACATCGGCGCCGGCGCGGTGCTAGGGGCGATGGCCGGCGTGAGCAACGACGTGCCCGCCGGACTGCGAGTCATCGGCATCCCCGCCACGCCCGAACGCGAACAGAAGATCAAGCAGGCCGCGTTGTCGAAACTGCCCGAAATGCGGCACGACCTGAAGCGGCTCATGGGGACCGTGGAAAAACTGGTGGCGCGGATCGAGTCGCTCGAATGCCTGGGGGTGCAACTCGACGACAGTCCGCAGGACAGCCGGGCCGTGGCGTAATTGTAGGGTGCGTGAAACGCACCAGAAATGATCGGGATTGGTGCGTTTCACGCACCCTACAAGCGATGAGTGTCCTACCCGACACCACGACGCGGCCGCGGATCGGGCTGTTGGCCGGTTGGGGCCGCTATCCGATCATTGTGGCTGAGGCCCTCCGCCGCCAGGGTTACGAAACGTATTGCCAGGCCGTGGCCGGCATGGCCGACCCGCGGCTGGCCGACGTGTGCGACCATTTCCGCTGGAGTGGGTTGGCCCGCTTCGGCAAGGCGATCCGTTACTTCCGCCGGCACGGCGTGACCGACGCCACGATGGCCGGCAAGATCCACAAGGTGGTGCTCTTCCAGCCGTGGACTTGGCTGCGGCACCTGCCCGACCTGCGGACGATCCGCATGTTCATCCCGCATTTCCTCACCCGCCGCAAGGACTGCAAGGACGACACGCTGTTGAGCGCGATCGTCGACGAGTTCGCCTCGGAAGGGATCCGTTTCGCGCCGGCCACCAACTACGCCCCGGAACTGCTGGTCAAACCGGGGCAACTCACGCGTCGCGGTCCGTCGGCCTGGCAATCGAAGGACATCGAGTTCGGCTGGCAGATCGCCAAGGAAATGGGCCGCCTCGACGTCGGTCAGAGCGTGGCCGTGAAGGACCAGGCCGTGCTGGCCGTCGAGGCCGTCGAAGGGACCGACCAGTGCATCCGCCGCGCCGGCGGGCTCTGCCGGGCGGGCGGATTCACTGTGGTCAAAGTGGCCAAACCGCAACAAGACATGCGGTTCGACGTGCCCACCATCGGTCTGGGCACGCTGCAAACGCTCGTCGAGGCCGGCGGTCGCGTGCTGGCCGTTGAGGCCCGCCGGACTATCGTCCTCGACGAATCCGCCGTGATCGAGTTCGCCGACCGGCACAACTTAGTGATCGTAGCGATTGAGAGCCCCTGCGCCGCCACCGCCGGACTAACGGCCCGCTGATTCCTTTAGCAGAGGGCAATTGCCTCGCGGAGTTGGGCCGACTCCTCGGCCGTGGCGGGCCCAAGGGGGCGGCGCGGCGGCCCGACCGAGTGCCCGGCCAATCCGCAACCGGCCTTGACGAATTGCGTGTACTTTCCGCCCCCCTCCATCAGTGAGAGCAGCGGCAGCAGGCGGAAATACAGGTCGCGGGCCGCGGCATAGTCGTGCTTCACGGCGGCCAGTTCGTACAACCGCACGTGGGCCTGCGGCACGACGTTCGCCACGCCCCCGACCCAGCCGATCGCGCCGATGAGGAAACTCTCCAGGGCGACCGTGTCGCAGCCGCAGAAGACGTCCAAGCGGTCGCCGCAGCGGCGGAGCAGTTCGCTGATCCGCGCGATCTCGCCGGTGCTTTCCTTCACATATCGCACGTTGGACAGCGCCGCCAGCCGCTCGATGAAGTCCGGCCGCATGTCGACACCCGTCCGCCCCGGATAGTTGTAGAGCATGATCGGAATGCCGATCGCGCCGTCGACCGCGCGGAAGTGCTCGAAGAGTTCGTCCGGCGTGGGCAGCGAGTAGTAAGGGGGCGCAAGCAGCACACCGGCCGCACCCAACTCCTCCGCCTGGCGGCAGTAGTGGATTACGTCGCGGGTCGAGCCGGCGTTGGTTCCCGCCACCACCGGCACGCGGCCTTTCGCGGCGTCCAAGACGGTTTGCAGCACCGCCCGGCGTTCGTCGGGCGACAACGCGTAGTACTCGCCCGTGCTCCCCAACGGGATCAGACCGTGAACGCGGCCCTCGCCGATCTGGTACTCGACGAATGCGGCCAATGCGGCATGATCGACTTCCTCGTCCGCCGTCATGGGCGTGACCAGCGCGGTGAAGACGCCCTTCCATTGATCCGACATAGCAGTTCCTTTCACGTTCAAGTTGGTTCCGGTCTACAATCCCAGCCGCTGCAACGTCTCTGCCCGCGGCTCGCCGTCTTCCTTCCAGCCGCGGAAGCGGTAGTAGTCCTGGAGCATCGCCGCGAAGGGGGGCGCCTTGCCGGCACGGAAACCGACTTGCGCCGGCTGGAGCATCTTCTTCGGCAGCACGTCGGTCCGGCCGTCGTAGCCGTCGCG
>Ga0233425_10003896_pt1 | contig 26055 bp, 18 predicted proteins | sample Watercolumn_Towu_2_FD_181712 | JGI IMG/M metagenome (GOLD analysis project Ga0233425, IMG submission 181712) | Freshwater microbial communities from Lake Towuti, South Sulawesi, Indonesia - Watercolumn_Towuti2014_140_MG | ecosystem: Environmental > Aquatic > Freshwater > Lake | place... | reverse complement strand
AAAGCCAAATTGACGATCAGAAAAGCCTATGGCTTCCGCACCTACGAGGCCATCGAAATCGCCCTATATCACACTCTTGGCAATCTCCCCGAACCTAAATCCACCCACGAATTCTGTTGACGAGGCCCAAAACGGAGAGCCTGACCCGATGAGATCATCACCTTCGATCCTCCTGACGCTCGCTTTATCAGTGACTGCCGCCGTGGCTGCTGAGGATCTTTCAGCCACCAACCAGCGCACTCAGAACGTCGCGGCTGATCCCACGTTGCTCACGCTGGACCGGATCTTTGACTCCAGTGAATTCAGGGAGCGCGGCTTTGGGGAATACAAGTGGAGTCAGCGCACGGCGGCTTACTTCACCTTGGTGGCGCCGCAAGCCGGCGGCAAGGGGCGCGACTTGGTGCGGAACGACGCCGCGACCGGCCACAAGGAAATCATCGTGCCGGCGAGCGCATTCGTTCCGGAGGGACAGAGCGAGCCGTTGAACGTCGAGTCGTTCGAGTTTGCCGCGGACGAGTCAAAGGTCCTGCTCTACACCAACAGCAAGCGCGTCTGGCGCCGGAACACGCGGGGCGACTATTGGGTGCTCGACTTGACTTCGCGCAACTTGCAGAAGCTCGGCGGCAACGCTGCGCCCTCCACGCTCATGTTCGCCAAGTTCTCCCCCGACGCCACGCGCGTGGCCTATGTGCGCGAGAACAACATCTATATCCAGGAACTGCGGAGGATGAAGATCACCGCACTTACCAAGGACGGCTCGCCCACGCTCATCAACGGCACCTCGGATTGGGTCAACGAGGAGGAGTTGAGCATTCGCGATGCGTTTCGCTGGAGTCCGGATGGGCGGTCCATCGCCTTCTGGCAGTTCGACACGAGCGGCGTGCGCCAGTTTCACCTCATCAACAACACCGCGGACACCTATCCCAACATCACTTCCTTTGCCTATCCGAAGGTGGGCGAAACCAACTCCGCCACACGGCTGGGAGTGATTAGCGCCACCGGCGGCAAAGTGCGCTGGCTCGATATACCGGGCGACCCGCGCAACCATTATATCCCCCACGCGGAGTGGTCGCCGGATGGCAAACGGCTCCTCGTGCAGCAGTTCAATCGCCTCCAGAACACCAATCGCGTGATGCTCGCCGACGCGAAAAGCGGCGCGATTCGCACCGTCCTCACGGAAACCGACGCGGCCTGGCTGGAGAACGAAAATCCGGTCCGCTGGGTGGATGGCGGATCGAAGTTTCTCTGGCTAAGCGAGCGTGACGGCTGGCGACATGCGTATCTTGCGGGCACAGATGCCCAGCAGCTTACCCGGATTACCGGCGGTGATTTCGATGTCATTCAAGTCGAGGCGGTGGATGAGAAGAACGGCTGGCTGTACTTTTCGGCCTCGCCGGAGAACCCGACCCAGCATTACCTCTACCGGGCGCGCCTTGGTGGCGGGACACCGGAGCGCCTGTCGCCAGAAGCGCAGCCCGGCTGGCACACGTACGACTTTTCGCCGGACGCCCAATGGGCGATGCACACGTATTCCACCGTTACCAATCCGCCGGTAGTGGAACTCGTCCAGCTTCCCGGACACAAGGTCGTGCGGGTGTTGGCGGACAATCAGGAGTTCCGGGAAAAGCTGGCCACGCTGAAACTGCCCACGGCCGAGTTATTGAAGGTGGACATCGGCGACGGGGTTTCGCTCGATGCGTGGTGTCTCAAACCTCCGGGGTTGAATCCGTCCGCAAAGTATCCGCTGTTGATCCACGTGTATGGTGAGCCAGCGAGCCAGACCGTGACCGACCGATGGCACGGGGGCAGCGGGCTGTGGCATTGGATGCTGGCGCAGCAAGGCTACATTGTCGCCAGCATTGAAAACCGCGGCACGCCGGTCCCGCGCGGGCGCACCTGGCGCAAGATGGCCTTCCGGCAAGTGGGCATCCTTGCGGCGCAAGACCAGGCGGCGGGCGTGCGCGGATTGCTCAAACTCTGGCCCTATGCGGACGCCGGACGGGTCGGCGTGTGGGGCTGGAGCGGCGGAGGCAGCATGAGCCTGAACGCCATATTCCGCTACCCGGACCTGTATTCCACGGCGATGGCCGTCGCTCCGAACGCCAGCCAGTTGCTCTACGACACCATCTATCAAGAGCGCTACATGGGCCTGCCCCAGGACAACGCCGAAAACTACCGCCTCGGCTCGCCCATCACTCACGCCAGCCAGCTCAAGGGAAATCTGCTCCTCGTCCACGGCACGGGCGACGACAACGGCCATTACCAGGGCACGGAACGGCTGATGAACGAACTCATCGCGCACAACAAACACTTCACCGTGATGCCTTATCCGAACCGCACCCACGCCATTTCCGAGGGACCCAATACCACCCGACACTTCTACGGCCTGCTCACGCGCTATCTGAACGAGCACTTGCCCGTCAATCCCGTCCGCGTCGTCTTCGAAACAGAGCTGGGCGCGATCACGATGGACGTCGAACTCACCCGCGCGCCGATCACGGCCGCGAACTTCCTGCGGTATGTGGACGGGAAGTTCTATGACGGCGGCATGATCAATCGGGCGGTTCGCCCCGACAACACGGTTCGTCACGATGTCGAGGTGCAGGTCATTCAGTTCCAGGCCGACCCGACGCGCGAAGGCGAAATGTTCCCGCCGATCCCGATGGAGCGGACGAGTGTGACGGGTCTGCGGAACGTGAACGGCGCATTGTCCATGGCGCGGATGGGACCGGACACCGGGCAGGCTTCGTTCTCGATTGTTATCGGCGACCAGCCGGAGATGGATTTCGGCGGCAAGCGCAATCCGGACGGGCAGGGCTTTGCGGTGTTTGGCCGGGTGGTGGACGGGTGGGATGTGGTGAAGAAGATCCACCAGGCACACACCGGAACGGATGGCGAGTACAAAACGGAAACCCTTGAACCGCCCATCAAGATCTTGAAGGCATACCGGAAAGATCAAGCAAAGGCGCAGATCCACGCGCCTGCGGAAGCGCGGGACAAGGTAGTCCAAGATGGGATGGAGAATGGACATGCCCGCCAATGAATTGGCCTCCGTCGGGCACGCGCTCGATCTGTCACCGCAGTCCTTTGGCGAACTGCGCCGCTCCAACGACATCGCCCGCGGGCCTGCCGGCAAGAAAGGCAAAGTATGCTGAACGTGTGTGACATTCCAATGGAGGTCTCGAATTGATCCGTTTTCAAGCGATCGATTACCTGATCCTGGCAGTGTATTTCATCTTCGTGCTGGGCATCGGTTGGATGCTGCGGAAGCAGACCCAGACCGGGGTGGACTTTCTGACCTCCGGGCGGAAGATTCCCGCCTAGATCGCCGGGCTGGCGTTTCTGTCAGCGAACCTTGGCGCGCAGGAAGTGATCGGGATGGGGGCGTGCGGGGCCAAATACGGGATGCTGACGTGTCATTTCTATTGGCTGCCGGCGGTGGCGGCGATGCTGTTCGTGGGGGTCTTTATGATGCCCTTTTACTACGGCTCGAAAGCCCGCTCGGTGCCGGAGTATCTGAAGCTGCGGTTTGACGAAAAGACGCGCGCCCTCAACGCGCTGACCTTTGCGGCGATGACGCAGGCTTTGGGAAAGCCTGTGGCAGCGGCATTTGACCAACGCGCCGACGCCCTGCGGAAGGGTATTGAAGCGTATTTTTGGCGCGGAGGTGGAGGGCTTCAAGACCTATCGGTATTACCAAGGCAACACCACCTTGCGCGGGTGGATTCTCCTGCCTTTGGCGATGGGCATTACCGAGCGGCAGGAGGCCACTGTGGCGGCGCTGATGTCAGACAAGCTGTGGCCCAAGCGTGCGGAAGGGGCCGATATTCTGGCGGAATCAACCCGGCCGACCGAATGGGGCCGCGAAACCTACTATGCCCTGCGGGTGTTGTTCAAAGCCGGCCGAACCGAGGAGGGGCTCGATCTGACCCGGCGCGTGGTGCAGGCCCAGATCTTCGGCAGGAAGGGGCCCTATCCGGATGAGGACGCCGTCCTTTGCGGTGATGGCTTCCGGCGAACTGTCGTCCGCTTTGCCGAGGAAACCACGATATAGCGTGCGGTCGGCGCCTTGGGCGAGGAAATCGCGGCTGGTGTCAAATTGGTCCGCCGATTCCGCTAACTGCACCGGCCGTGCGAGGTTGCTATGGCGCCGAGTGTTTTCGCCGATACGCTTGCGGAGTCAAACCGGTCGCTCGCTTGAAGTAACGTGAGAAATGACGATCATCTTCATACCGGACCACGCGCGCGATCTCGTGAATCCGCATCTCGGTCGCGGTCAACAAGCGGGAAATGTGAGCGACTCTCGCACGCGTCAGGTATTTGATGAGCGAGCAGCCTAGCTCCGAATGGAACCGGTCATTCAAGGTGTGGTGCGAAAGGTCCGTGACCCTGACGACATCCGTCACCCGGATCGGGCGGCCCGCATTTTCGCGTATGAAGCGAAGCGCCTTGCGGGCTTCCGGATCTCGGACCATGAGGACATTCGTCGACTGACGTGCCGTAACGCCCGTTGCGTGCGCAAGAATCCGCTGGCCCGACATCGTGGCGCTGCCTCGCATCAGCCGCTCCAACAAGGCGGCTGCTTCATAGCCCGCCTGATCCGAGGCCATTCGGACGCTTGACAGCGGCGGGTTCTGTAGCCCGCAAACGTACTGGTCGTCGTCCACCCCAATGACCGACACATCCTCCGGCACACCATAGCCCAGAGTCCGGCAAGTTTCCATGATCGAAGTGGCCCGATCGTCATTCGCGCACAGCATGCCGATCGGTTTCGGAAGCGACTCCAGCCAACGCCTCACGTAACGCTCCTCTTTAGCCCACGACACGGGCTTTCGACTGCGCGGCCGGTAGACATCCAAGGTGTATCCCGCTCGTTCCACGGCCGTGCGGAAAGCCTGACACCGCTCACGCGACCAGCGGATGCCGCTGTATCCACAAAAGGCGAAGTGGCGATGCCCCAGATCCAAAAGGTGCTGCGCCGCAAGCCGCCCGGCTTCGAGGTCATCCGAAAGAACACGGGGTACCGGTCCGGAGTATTCATTCACGTCGTACGCGATCAGCGGCACACCCAGCTGTGAGAATTCGTCGAGCTGCGCGACCCGACAGATGGCCCCGTCCGGCTTCCAGTCCCGCAGCTCTTTCATGTCTAGGCGGCGGTTCGATCTCAAGTATCCGTGCGGCTGCCGGTAAAATGTCCAAGGTCCGTGCAGCGACGAGTATCGCGCAACTCCCGACAGCAGCCCGCGATCGAAGCCTCGGGTCGCCTCGACGAGAAAGACGACTCGGCGCGAACTCTGCATTACCCCCTCCGATGTCGGCACAAGTAACGGCTGCCGGTTCGCCAAAGATGGCGGTTATTATGCAAGAAATGGAGGTGCATTTCCAGTAGTCAATCCTAAACTGACCGTGCGAGCAATCGTGTCCTATCCTCATTCTCGAGTTCCGAGCAGAGGTGCGCCATGCGAAACGCAAACACAAGGCGGGCATTCACGCTCGTCGAACTTCTCGTCGTGATTGCCATCATTGGGATCCTCGTATCGCTTCTGATGCCGGCAGTGCAGGCGGCCCGTGAAGCGGCGCGGCGAGCGCAGTGTGTTAACAACCTCAAGCAGATGGCGTTGGCCGCGCACAATCACCATGACGCAAAAGGCCGATTCCCGGCTGGCTTCGAGGACTGGCTTCCTGGCGGTGCCACAGCCACAGCCCGAGAGAACCAGAATCCCGACTGGTGTTGGGCGGTCAGGTTGATGCCTTACATGGAGTTGAACAGTGTGTATGAATCGTTGATGGTCGACAAGGAAAAGCTGGAGGACATTATTCACGCCTGCGCGGGTCTGCCCGGAAACGCGCCCATTACAGCTTATCCCCCGCAGTATCAGGAATTTGTCCGCGTCACGAGCAGCACGATTCCCGTCTTCCAATGCCCGAGCGCGTCGAACAACATCTTAACCTCTTTCCATGATCCGGAGATTTATCGAAGGGACGAGGGGATTGGCAAATCGAATTACGTCGGCTGCACTGGCGTAACGACCAACGGCGGAGCCTTGGCAGGGGATCCGGGCGGTGCCTTCATCTACATGAAGGAAATGCGATTCAGAGATTTCCTGGACGGAACAAGCAACACGATGCTGATCGGCGAGCGGGCGCTGAAGGACTCCACCTTCGACGAAGCAACTTGGCTCGGCACGCCGAAATCCTTAGGCAATGGCGCGCATGGCAAACGTGTGGTGGGCACTGCGCAGTACGTGCTCAACCCAGTGCCGACAGACCGCGTGAGTGCCGTGTTCGCATTCAGCAGTTTTCATGAGGGGGGCGCGAACTTCGCGTTCACGGACGGCTCGGTCCATTTCATCAGCGAGACGATCGAGTTCAAGTGGCATGTGAGCGACAAGACTGTATGGGGCACGTACCAGAAGCTGGCACACCGCGCGGATGGCCTGACCACGGGCAATTTCTAGTGTCGCGGTCAGGAAGTTTTCTCCGCGGCCGGTCAATCCGTGGTTGCTGAAGTTCCAGTTCTATTCACCTCAGGAGAAGCAGCATGTCGCGTCGAGTATCCACGGCCCTGTCAACCTCGTGGTCGATACTGCTTGTCGCTGTCGCGGGATGCGGCGGCACCGACATTCCGACGGCGGCTGTCACGGGCACGATCACGGTCAACGGCAAGCCCGTTGAAGGTGTGACGGTCAGCTTCGTTCCCGACGCCAAGATTCGCCCCTCCGTCGGAATCACGGACGCGAAAGGGAGATACAAAGCTCAGTTTGTGCGAAGCCAATCGGGAGTCGCGCTCGGTCCGTGCGTCGCCCAGTTCTCCATCTACCGCGGGGAATCTTTGAGGAACTACCTCCCTGCGGAATTCAACGAGAAAGCGGCGGACAACCCGGAGCTTCACCTGAACGTTACCGAGGAGGGCGTAGTGTTCGATTATGACATCAAGTGTGACGGCGAGATCCCTCCGTACGAACCAGGACCATAGAGCATCTGATGAAGCGGAATACGCAACCAATCACCCAACTGGCCGGTCTGATGTTTGCATGGCAGATCGCCGCTTTGGCGGTCCATGGTGCCGAGAAACCGCCGGTTCCCGATTTCACTCAGGGGGACATGAGGGGCGAGAGTCAGGACTGGACCTTGGGTCCGACTGGGGCCCGTGGTTGGATCTATGCATGGAAAGGTCAGACCGCCGAGGCCCGGCAAATCCTCGTGACTGATGTGGCCCCAGGTTCACCAGCCGAAGGCCTATTGCGTAGCGGCGACGTGGTTCTGGGGGTCGCTGACCAGCGGTTCAGCGACGACGCCCGGCTCCAATTCGCTCGCGCCATCACCGCTGCGGAGGAGGAGAGAGGCCGCGGTTCACTGCGGTTGATGCGCTGGCGTGCGGGCGAGACGCAAACGGTTGACCTCAAGCTCAAGGTCATGGGCACCTTCAGCAACACGGCTCCTTTCGACTGCCCGAAATCGGCGCGGATCTTCGAACTGGGCTGTCAGGCCATTGCCAAGAAAGGCCTTCGCGGGGTGTCGATCCCCAACGACCTCAACGCGCTGGCGCTCCTGGCCAGCGGCAAAGGGGAGTATCGGCCCATGCTGGCGGAGTATGCGAAGGAGGTCGCCCGGTTTCGGGCGGATAGCTTTGCGACTTGGTACTACGGCTACGCAAACATGTTCCTGGCCGAGTACTACATGGCTACCGGAGACCAATCAGTTTTCGCGGGCGTCAAGCGGCTGGCCATGGAATCGGCACATGGCCAAAGCGCCGTGGGCACCTGGGGGCACAAGTTTGCCAGGCCGGACGGGAATTTGAACGGCTACGGCTGCATGAATCAGCCGGGCCTCAGTCTGACTATCTCCATGGTGTTGGCCCGCGAGGCGGGGGTAAACGACCCCGAGCTGGATCGTGCCATCAGCAAGGCGACGAGCTTTCTGCGCTGGTTTGTCAACAAGGGTGCGATTCCGTACGGCGACCACGAGCCCTGGCCGGGCCATGAGGACAACGGAAAATGCTCCAGCGCGGCGGTGCTCTTTGATTTGTTGGGCGACCGCGAGACGGCGGAGTTTTATGCAAGAATGTCGGGCGCAGCCTACAGCGAGAGGGAACGCGGGCACACGGGCCACTATTTCAATGTCCTCTGGGAGCTGCTTGGCGTTGCCCGCTGCGGCCCGGTGGCTCTGGGCGCCTACTTCAAAGAGCGGGCGTGGTATTTTGACCTGGCCCGGAGCTGGGACGGCAGTGTCGCGTATCAAGGCTCACCCGTCGGGGAGGAGGAGCATGGCAAGTACACCGACTGGGACTGCACCGGCTCCTATCTGCTGGGTTACGCGATGTCGCAAAAAAGTCTCTACTTGACTGGCAAGAGAGCGTTCTGCGTCCCGCCCCTGAGCCATGCGCAGGCTGACGAGGTCATCGCCGCGGGTCGCGATTTCTTCCCCGTGGGCGTGGAAAATGGTTACGATCGGCGGACGAACGAGCAGTTGCTTGTTGGCTTGTCGAGTTGGTCGCCCGCAGTGCGAAAACGCTCCGCCGAGGCAATCGGCCGTCGCAATGCGGATGTCATTTCGGCATTGCTGGGAATGCTGGCGGGCACTCATCGCGAATCTCGATACGGCGCATGCGAGGCACTCGGTCGCCTCGGCCCGGACGCCGATAAGGCCGCACCGCAGCTGCGGGCCCTGCTCGGGGATTCGGACCCGTGGCTGCAGAGCTTGGCGGCCCGGGCTCTGCCGTCACTGGGGCCCGAAGTGCGCCTGGCCAGCGTCAGCGATCTGCTGGCCATGGCCGTGCGTCAAAACCCGGCCGACCCGCGGCGAATGGCGCAACGCGCCGCCTGTATCGCTTTGTTCGCCCCGTACCCAGGCTCGCGCGGGACCAGGAGTATCCTAGCCGATTCGTTGGACGGTGTGGATCGTGACCTGCTCTATCCGGCGATCAAGTCGGTGCTGCAAAATGACGACTCCGTCGCCCGCGGTTCGCTCTCAAGAATCTACGACAAACTCACCGACGAAGACGTGGTAGCGGTGTTGCCGGCGATCGTCCGGGCTGTGGAAGAGTTGGCACCAAGCAACGAAATGTTCGGCGATTCGATCCGCCTGGCAGGGCTGGATCTTGTGACCCGGCTGCACCTCCGCGAGGGCATGGGCCTCTGCGTGGCGGTGATTGAGCCTGACCGCTGGGGTACGAGGAAACGCATGCCCCAGTGCCTGGAATACGTTGTCCGGTACGGCGTCCATGCCAAAGCGGTTGTGCCTCAGCTGGAGGAATTGCGCCGCACAGTCCTGCAAATCAAGGAAGGTAAAGAACAGGCCGAGCAGGTGAAGATGCTCGACGATTGCATCGCCAAGATCGCCGCCAGTTCGGATTCACCCACGATCCTTGATCTCCAAGATTTCACGCGTCGATCCAACCAGGAGAAGACACCCGCGCAACGCTGAGCGGACGCCTCCAATCGTGGAACCTGCACAGCGGTTTCGCCGCGATCACCCTCAGAATTCGGTGGACCAACGCCCATGCCGAAAGTCGTTGGGACAGTTCAACGGTTGGCTGTGCTCAAACGCGAGTTGAACCAAGCGATTGGAAAGAATGGGAAGTGATGCGACTCGATTCCCATCAACATTTCTGGACGTACAACCCCGCTCACCAAGTCTGGATGACTGAGCAGATGGAGGTGCTGAAGCGGGACTACCTCCCGGACGAACTCAAGCCGCTACTGAAGTCGGTCCAATTCGACGGCACCATCGCGGTGCAGGCGCGCCAGATGGTCGAAGAGACGGAGTGGCTGCTGGAGCTTTCTGACCAGCACGGCTTCATCAAGGGCGTCGTAGGCTGGGTGGACTTGCGGTCACCGAAGCTCCGCGAGCGATTGGAGATGTATGCGGAGCATCCGAAGCTCGTCGGTGTACGCCACGTCGTTCATGATGAAGCGGACGACAACTTCATGCTACTGCCCGAATTCCGCCGGGGCATCGCGCAACTGCGAGAGTTCGGTTTGGCGTACGACCTGCTGCTCTTCCCGAAGCACCTGCCCGTGGCCGTCAAACTCGTTGCCGAATTTCCTGACCAGCCCTTCGTGCTGGATCACATCGCCAAACCAGCCATTCGCGAAGGTCAGGTTTCACCCTGGCGAGAAGACCTGAAACGGTTAGCCGAGTTTCCGAGTGTGTTCTGCAAACTCTCGGGGCTGGTCACCGAAGCGAAGTGGAAGCAGTGGCAGCCAGAGGGTTTTCACCGCTACCTCGATATCGTCATCGCGGCGTTTGGCACCGAGCGCGTGATGATTGGTTCCGACTGGCCGGTTTGCACGCTATCGGGCGACTACCGCTCCACCATGCGCATCGTCATGGATTACGCGCAGCAGTTCTCCCCCCAGGTTCGCGACGACATCCTCGGTGGCAACTGCGCCCGATTCTATGGCCTTGACCCCTGACTGCTGACTGCTGACTGCTGACCACCGACCACTGACTACTAACCAACCATGAACCAAACCATGTTAGCCGCCGTCTTGCACGGCATCCAGGATCTGCGCCTTGACGAACGCGCGGTCCCCGAACTCGAACCCGGCAAAGCGCTCGTGCGCGTGCGGCGCGGCGGCATTTGCGGCTCCGACGTGCATTATTTCGAGGAGGGGCGTTTCGGGAGCTTCGCCGTGACCGCCCCCTTTGTCCTGGGCCACGAAGTCGCCGGCGAGGTGGTGGCGGTGGCGGACGGCGTGTCGCAACCCGCCGTGGGCCAGCGTGTGGTGGTGAATCCCTCACGGCAGTGCGGGCATTGCGACTACTGCCGCAGCGGCCGGGGCAATCTCTGCCGCCACGTGCGGATGCTGGGCAGCGCCAGCACCAAGCCACCGACCAATGGCGGCTTCAGCGAATATCTCCTCATCGGCGCGGAACAATGTTTCCCCGTGCCACCGCAGATTGACGACGGCCTCGGCGCCATGATCGAACCGTTCGCGGTGGCGCTGCACGCGCTCAAGAGGGTTGGCTCGGTCGTAGGCAAGCCAGTGATCGTGACCGGCGGCGGGCCGATTGGATTACTGACCGTGATCGCGGCCCGTGCTTGCGGCGCGACCACGATTGCCGTCAGCGATCCGGTGGCGGAACGGCGGCAGCTGGCGCTGCAGGTGGGCGCGGACAGTGCGCTCGATCCCACAGAAGCGTCGTTCAAGGACCAAGTGACGGCACTGACAGGCGATGGCTTCGAGATTCTCTTTGAAGCTTCCGGTGCGGTGCCCGCGCTGCGACAAGCGTTTGAGGTGGTGCGCCGGGGCGGGACCATTGTGCAGATCGGCGTTTACTCCGCGCCGCAAATCTCCCTGCCCGTCAACCAACTTCTGGTCCGTGAACTCCAGTTCATCGGCTCGTTCCGCTACGGCAACGTGTGGGAGGAAGCCATCCGCCTGGTGGCGTCCGGGCGCGTGAATCTGCAGCCGTTGATTAGTCGTGTGCTCCCGCTGAAGCAGGCAACAGAGGCGTTGGAACTGGCGTGCGCTAAAACCGGCGTGGTCAAAGTGCAAATCGACTTAACCTGAAACGACGATACTCCCCATGACCATCTCAACCTTAGACATCATCGTCATCGCGGTTTACCTCATCGGGATCACCGCGTTCGGCATCTGGATTGGTTTCCGCCGGCACGCTTCCACGGATCAATACTTTCTGGCGAACAAATCGCTGGGCTGGTTCACCGTCGGCGCGGCAGTGTTCACGTCGAACATTTCCACCATTCACCTCGTTGGCCTCGCGGCGGGCGGTGCCAAGGACGGCCTGGTGATCGGCAACTTCGAGTGGATGGCCTGCTTCACCTTGATCCTGCTGGCGCTGCTGTTCGCGCCGTTCTACATCAACTCGGGGGTGCGCACGCTTCCGGAGTTCATGGAACGCCGCTATTGCCCGTCGGCGCGGACTTTCCTGGCGTTCATTGGTCTGGCGGGGGCGCTGTTGATTCACATTGGCATCAGCCTGTTTGCCGCGGCGAAAGTGTTTGAGAGTTTTCTCGGCATCCCGATGGTCACGACGATCATTGTGCTTTCGCTGTTCACCGTCACGTACACGGCGCTGGGCGGGCTGAAGGCGGTGGTGATGACGGAGAACATCCAGGTCTGTCTGCTGCTGGTCGGGGCGACGCTCGTGACAGTGCTGGGACTGCGCGCGCTGCCGGGGGTCGGGGTGCAGGACGTGGCGACCTTCAAGGAGGCCGTGGCGCCTGGACAACTGAACATGTTGCAACCAATCATCAACGCCCAAGGACATCTGAACCAGTTCTCGTGGCTGGGCGTGCTGCTGGGCTATCCGATTCTGGGCATCTGGTATTGGTGCGCCGACCAAACCCACGTGCAGCGCGTGCTCGGCGCGAAGAGCCTCAAGGCTGGACAGAACGGCGCGCTGTTCGCCGGGTTTCTCAAGATCACGCCCGTCTTCCTCATGGTCTTCCCCGGCGTGATCGGCTATGTGCTCTGGCAGAAAGGCGCTTTTCAACTGCTCAACGTCGCCGGAACCAACACCCCCGACTACAACACCATGTTGCCGGCGCTGATCAATCACCTGGTACCGGTCGGACTGAAGGGCCTGCTGGCGGCATGCATGGCAGCCGCGTTGATGAGTTGCATGGCCGCCGCCTTGAACAGTTGCGCCACGCTGATTTCCCTGGACATCGTCAAACGCCTGCGCCCCGCTACACCCGACACGCGCGTCGTGATGATCGGCCGGATCACGACTGGCGTCATCATGGTGCTGGCGATGCTCTGGTCCACGCAGGGCGACCAGTTCGGCACCATCTTCGAGGCCATCAACAAAATCCCCATGACCTTCGCCCCGGCGGTGACGACCGTCTTCGTGCTGGGCGTGATGTGGAAACGCGGCACGAAACAAGCTGCGATGGCCACCCTCTATCTCGGCTCCGTCATCGGCGTGATCTACTTTCTGCTCGACCTGCCCGGCATCGGTAAGATGATTCTCGCCGGCAAGGCGCACGAGGGATTCGGCGGGCTGGTGACCGATCCCGCGCAGGGCTTGGGCGTTCCCTTCATGCTCGTTGGCCCGTTCATCGCCGTGGTCTGTGTGATCATTTACATCATCACCAGCCTGCTGACGCCCGCAATGGACGCGAAGGAAGTCGCCAAAGTGTGTTGGGATCATCCGCTGGCCTTCCTCAAAGGACGCTTGGCGGGCGCCAGTGATCCTCGCATCGTGACGCTCATCCTGCTGGCGGTCGTGGGCGTGCTCTACTTCCTCTTGCGATGAATTGACGATGATCGGAATCCCCTGCCCCCCCCTATGAAACCAACCGAATTGAAAGACAAAGTTGCGCTCGTCACCGGCGCCAGCAAAGGACTCGGCAAAGCCATGTCACTGGCCCTCGCCCAAGCTGGCGCGAAGCTCGCGCTGGTGTCGCGCGATGAGAAACTGCTCACCGAAACCGCCGCCGCCATCACTGCGCTCGGCTCGGAAGCCGCCGTTTTCCCCGCCGACGTTTCCAACGAAGCCCAGGTGCTTGCGCTGGAGAAGGCTGCTGCCGCGCGCTTCGGTCGCGTGCAGATCCTCATCAACAACGCCGGCATCAACCTCCGCAAGCCCATCACAGATTTCACGCTGGAGGAGTGGACCCGCATCCAGACCACCAACGTCACTAGCGCGTTCCTGATGTGCCGCTCCTTTGTGCCGCAGATGAAAGACCAGGGTTACGGGCGGATCCTCAACATGACCTCCATGATGAGCCACATCTCGCTGCCGGGACGCACCGCTTACTCGACGAGCAAGGCGGCGCTGCTGGGCTTCACCAAGGCCCTCGCGCTCGAACTCGCGCCCGAGAAAATCACCGTCAACGGCATCAGCCCCGGCCCTTGCTCCACGGAAATCAACAAAGCGCTCATGGAGAACGCCGAGTTGACGCAGTTCTTCCTCTCGCGCATCCCCGTCGGTCGCTGGGGTAAGTCTGAGGAGATTGGCCAACTGGCCGTTTACCTCTGCTCCGAGGCCGCCGGTTTCATTACTGGCACCGACATCATCATCGACGGGGGCTGGACTGCCCAATAGCGCCTCTCCGACCTTTCAACGCTACCCAACATGAAATACAACTCTCTCGGCAAAACCGGTCTGCAGGTCTCGCGTCTGAGCTTTGGCGCTTCGGCGCTCGGCGGCGTCTATGGCAAGGTGGACGAAGCCGAAGGCATCCGCGCCGTTCACACAGCGCTCGACCTCGGCATCAATTACTTCGACGTTGCACCCGCCTACGGCGGAACCGTGGCCGAAAGCGTCCTCGGCAAAGCGCTCAAAGGCATTGCGCGTGACCGCTATTACCTCTCGACCAAAGTCGGCAAATACACGCAGCCGGGCGGCTACGGCGACGACACCCTGGATTACTCCCGTGCCCGCATCCGCGCCTCGCTGGACGAAAGCGCCCGCCGTCTCGGCACCGATTACTTCGACCTCATCCACCTCCACGACTTCGAGTACCAGCATCGCCTCCACACCGAATGGGCGCTCACCGAGGGCGTGGCGGCGTTGGTCGAATTGAAGCAGGAGGGCCGCATCGGCAACGTCAGCTTCGGCGTCTATCCCATGGACCTCTGGCAACGCATCTTCAACACGCTGCCGGCGGATGCGGGCCTGGTCCACAACCACTACACGCTGAGTGACACCCGCGCGCTCGAACTGCTGCCGATGGCCCGGCAGAAAGGCATCGGCATCATCAACGGCTCGCCTTTTGCCAGCGGACTGCTGAGCGGACGCGAAGCCCCTGACTGGCATCCAGCCACCGAGGACGACCGCCGCTGTTTCAGGGAAGCCAAAGAACTTTGTGAGCAGCGCGGCGTGCCCATCAGCAAGCTGGCACTCCAGTTCTCCAGCCAAAACCCGGAATTTTCGACAACGCTCTTCAGTTCGTCGCGTGCCGAATCCGTGCGTCGCAACGTGCAATGGCACGAGGATCATCTCGACCCTGACCTCCTTGCCGTGGTTAGACGCGCCCTCGCGCCGGTGATGAACAAGCAGTGGGATTACGACGCCGCCGTGGACCGGCTGAAGATGAATGCGCTCGAAAGCGCGCCAAAATAGAACTGCCAACAGGAACCTCCTTTATGAAACCAGCGACCTTGACTCTATGAGAACAAAACACCTCCTGAACGTCGTAAATCAAAGCGTCTGCGCCATGAGCGTCCTCCTCGCGACAAGCCATCTGGCCGGCTCCGCGCCATTGCCGGTGCCGGCGCGCGGATTCGTAAGCTCCCAGCCCGCGAGGATCTGGGAGGAAGGATTGATCTGCGGCAACGGCACCATCGGCGCCAACGCCCTGAGCCGGCCGACGAACGAGCGCATCATCTTCACCCACGAACGCCTGTTCATGCCGATGGGCGCGCCGGTGATGCCGCCCGATCAATCGGCGCGGTTGTTCGAGATTCGGCGGTTGATCGAGCGCGGGCTGTATCGGCAGGCCACGGAACTTCAGTTCAACCTGTCCGGGCAGAGCAGCTTCCTGTATCCGGACTTTTTCGTGCCGGCCTTTGACCTCACCATTGGCAGCACCAATCAAGGCGAGGTGCGCGACTACAGCCGCACGGTTGATTTCCAAACCGGCGAGACTGCCGTCCGCTGGTCGGATGACCGGGGCGCCTTCGAGCGCCGGATGTTCGTCTCGCGCGCGGATGGCGTGGTGGTGCTGGCCATCACTGGACCAAAGCCTGGCAGCCTGGACTGCCGGCTCGCCCTGGAGCCGCGGGAACCGAGCGATCAATTCAATGACGACAGTGACATCGCGAAGAGCTCCAGGCAGATGTTCAAGGAGCACGTTGGCGACATCAAGAGCACGGCCAGCAGCTCCTCGCTGACCTACTCGAACCGCTATCTCAAGGCCTACCCGGGAAGCATCCATGCGCTGGAAGGCTTTGCGCGCGTGATCGCCAGCGGCGGAGCAACTGAGGCGGGGAGCAACGGCGCGCTGACGATCAAAGGCGCCGACCGCCTCCTGGTCTTCGTGGACCTGCGCCCGGTCTATGATCCGGACAAACCGGAGATGAAAGAGATGGAGGCCTCGCTCGCGAAGCTGCCTGACAACTACGGTCAATTGCTCCAGCGCCACGCCAAACTCCACGGCGAGTTGTTCAACCGGATGCGGCTCGACCTCGGCGGCGGCGCCGATCACCGACGGACCACGGAGGAGTTGCTGGCGGAGTCCACTGAGGAGAAGCCGAACCTCGCCCTGATCGAAAAGGAGTTTGATGCGGCGCGTTACAACATCATCTCCTGCACTGGCAAACTGCCGCCGAACTTGCAGGGCGTCTGGGGCGGCACCTACGTCCCCGGCTGGGCGAGCGATTACACGCACAACGGCAACGTCCCGTCCGCCATCGCCGCCAACCTCATGGGCAACATGCCGGAACTCATGCTGGCCTACACGACTTACATTGAGTCCATCGTTCCCTGGCTGGAGATCAACGCCAAGCACCTGTTCGGCGCGCGCGGCGTCGTGCTGCCTTCGCGCAGTTCGACGCATGGCTTCAACAACGCCCTGGCACCAGACTTCGCCGGCGGCTTCTGGGTGGGCGGCGCCGGTTGGGCGGCGCATTTCTTCTACGACTACTATCTCTACACCGGCGACCGCAAGTTCCTCGCCGAACACGCCCTGCCGTTCATGGAGAAGGCCACGCTGTTCTTTGAGGATTACCTCTACGAAGGGCCCGACGGAAAGTGGATCTTCTCGCCCACGCAATCGCCGGAGAACACGCCGGGCAATACCAAGTCCCAGGGAACCTACAACGCCACCATGGACGTGGCGGTGGCCAAGGAACTTCTGCTCAACACCATCGCCGCCTCGCGCGAACTGGGTCGGAACCAAGACAAGATCGCGCGCTGGCAGCAGATGTTGGACAAGATGCCGGACTACATGGTGGACGAGCGCGGCATCATCAAGGAATGGCTGACCCCGCGGCTCGCGAACAACGACAGCCACCGGCACTCCTCGCAGCTTTATCCGCTCTACGACGGGATGCCTGACGAAATCGCGCGCAATCCGGAGCTTCGCGCCGCGTTCCGGAAGAGCATCGAGTTCAAGCTCGACAACCACTGGCAGAGCAACCAGAGGGGATTCATGTCCTTCGGCCTTGTGCAACTTGGACAGGCCGCTACCAGTCTTGGCGACGAAGAGCTTGCCTATCGTTGCCTGACGCATCTGGTGAACCGGTTTTGGCTGAACAACCTCGCCTCCATGCACAACCATCGCTCGCTGTTCAACATGGACATCAGCGGCGGGATGCCGTCGGTGATCATCAAGATGCTGGTGGCGTCAGACCCCGGCAAAGTGCAACTCCTGCCCGCGCTCCCCAAGGCCTGGCCGACGGGAACGATTGAAGGCGCGCTCTGTCGTGGTCAGATCGAAGTCAAACGACTGCATTGGTCGCCGGACGGGATCGAAGCCACCTTGCGTTCGGGCAAGGCCCAGACGGTCTTGCTGGAACTCCCCACTGAGATTTCTGCAATCACCGTGGAAGGCAAGGGCGCGAAGATTGCCAAGGCCGATTCAACCAAGCAGCGCAAGCTGACGCTCCCGGCCAAAGGAGAAGTAACCGTCAAGATTTCCTGCAAACGCTAGCAGGAATCGCACAGCGGCATCACCTCACCCAACGCCCATCACATGAATCACATTCTTGGTTATTTCAAAACCGGGCTGGCGATTCTCCTCGCAACTGTCGCGGGGCCGGCGGCTGGGGCCCGGCCCAATGTCATTGTCATTTTGGCGGACGATCTCGGTTGCGGCGACCTCAGCCTTTACAACGGCTGGATCAAGACCCCGCGGATTGATCGGATGGCGCAGGAAGGCCTGACATTCACCGACTTTCATTCCAACTCGTCAGTGTGCAGCCCCACGCGCACCGCCTTCCTCACCGGGCGCTATCAACAACGCGTTGGCATTGTCGATGTGATCGTCGGCGAGAACGAACCGGATACGGGGATTCCCCCGGCGACGCCGACCCTGGCGCGGGTGTTCCAAAAAAATGGATACGCGACCGCCCTGTTCGGCAAATGGCATTGCGGTTACGAGCCAAAGTTCAATCCTCGCCATCTCGGTTTCGATGAATTCGTGGGCTTCCTGCATGGCGGCGGGGGTTACCACAGTCCCAATTTCTGGCGCGATGGGCTGCAGCCTCTGTCGTTTCAGGGCTATTCAACGGACATCATCACCGATCGAAGTCTCGACTTCATCAAGCGGCACAAAGACAATGCGTTCTTTCTCTACGTCGCACACCAGGCGGTTCACAATCCCTATCAGACCCGTGACGATACGCCGGACAAGCGTGAGCCGGGCTGGAATCAAAACGCGGTGAACGATGTCAACCGGCCGCGCTACAAGAAGATCGTCGAGGATTTGGACCAAAGTGTCGGCAAAATCCTCGACACCGTCAGCGAGCTGGGACTTGCGCGAGACACGCTGGTCTTCTTCTGGTCGGACAACGGCGACGTGCGAATGAGTCCGGCCGAACGGCCCTATCGCGGCGGGAAGTTCAGCCACTACGAGGGCGGGCACCGGGTGCCGGCCGTGGCCTGGTGGCCGGGCAGGATCAAGGCCGGAACGAAGTCGGATGCGCTGCTTGCCGGGTTCGATCTTTTTCCGACCTTGACCGATCTCGCCGGCATCTCGAAGGACAACCCAACCAACCTCGATGGGATCAGCGCCAAGGACCACTTCCTTCACCAAGAAACCATGGCCGCCCGTGACATCTTCTTCGGTTACGAACCCAAACTGGGCACCGCAATGCGTCATGGCGATTGGAAGATGATCATCAAGGGCGATGACATTCAGCTCTACGACCTGAAGAATGATCTGAAGGAAACCACCAATGTCGCCGCCCAAAACATCGAGACCACCGCCCGCATGCGACGCGCCATTGAACAATTCAAACAGACGGTGACCTCAGGCTCGTAATCCGACATGAGGATGGCCGAACCATGCGGTTACTCGAAGATCAGATCAAGGAGGCTCTTGAGTCTGAAAATGCCCGTTGAAACGGAAATGCAAACAGACCGCCGAAGCCAGCTTCAATCTCCTCGCCGCCCCCGTAGGTTAAGCCAAATCCACCAGCAAGGGACTGAGACAGTTGGCGCCAAATGAAACCAATGCCCACGCATCCTTCCATGAAATCTCAGATTCAACAACCGATCCTCCCTCTAGCCGTCCTGCTCTGCCTGCACCTCGCCTTCACGGCCGTTTCTCGTGCGGCGTCTGAACCGACAAATAGCCGTCCTGTCGAGCCGCGAGGGCAGGGGATTGTGCCCGGAGCGACCGAGTTGAGCCCGTCGCGCTCCCAGTATTTCTCGTGGATCAACAACCGGAACGAAGGTTCCACCGAGGCGCAGACGCTGGCCAATCTGGAGTTCTTCAAGTGGCTCCACGACGAGTACGGAATGCGGCTCGACATTTACGCCTTCGACGCCGGGAACATTGATGGCCCGCAATACTATGGCCGCATGGACACCGACAAGTTCAAGGCGCAGTTCCCGCGCGGCTTTGCGCCGATCTACCAACTCGCCAAGAGCTTTGGCTGTCGCCTCGGCGTGTGGCTCGGGCCGGATGGATTCGGCGACACGCCCGCCGAGGAACAGGCGCGCATCAACATGCTTGCCGGCCTGTGCCGTGATTATGAGTTCGCCCTGTTCAAGATGGATGCGGTTTGTGGCCAGTTACGGCCGGAGAAGCAGGAGGCCTTCGCCCGCCTCATGACCGAGTGCCGGAAATCCAGCCCGGACCTGATCCTGCTCAATCACCGGCTCAAGCTGGGCAGCGCGCAGGATTACGCCACCACCTTCCTGTGGGAGGGAGCCGAAACCTACATCGATGTTCACATGCCCAATTGGAGCCGCGCCGGCACTCACAACCGCGTCCAGGCGATCTCCCGCGGTCTGGTGCCCGACCTGAAGCGCTTGACCGAGGATTGCGGCGTCTGCCTTTCATCGTGCCTCGACTACTGGGAGGACGACCTGATTCTGCAAGCCTTCAACCGGTGCCTGATTCTCGCCCCGGAGCTTTACGGCAATCCCTGGTTTTTGCGCGACGATGAGTTTCCGCGACTGGCTCGCATCTTCAACCTGCACGAGCGCTATCGCGACATCTTGGTGAAAGGGATGGTCCTCGACGCGGAGCGCTACGGCCCGCTGTCCGTCGCGCGTGGCAATGACGCAACCCGCCTCGTCACGCTGCGTAACCTCGGCTGGGAACCCGTCGTTCGCCGGCTGAAACTGGATGCCTCCATCGGCTTCACCGCGGAGGGTCCCGTCGAGGTGCGGCAGTTCCATCCCGGCGAGCGAATCCTCGGCACCTTCAAACGCGGCGACGAGGTGGCCGTTGAGGTTCTCCCCTTCCGCAGTTGCCTGCTGCTGGTGGATGCCAAACAGACTGGGGGTGTCGGGCTGCGCGGCTGCGACTACGAGGTTGTCCGCGATGTTCCGGGCAAGGACATTGTCGTCCGAATGTTGGGCCGATCGGGAGATACGGCGGAGGTGTCGTTGGTTTCCAGCGGAAGAGCGTTTCGGGGGGCGACCATTGACGGCCAGCCGATGCCCGAGCTTCTGACAGGCAAGACGGTTCGCATCCAATTCCCGGGCAAGCCGGACGCTGCGCCGTGGCATCGGCGGATTGGCGCGCCGACAGTCTGCGCGGTTCCCGCCGATGCTGAGGGGTTGTTTGAGAGCAGTTGTTTCGCTGGCGACAATGATCCGCTGGAGTTTCGCTCGTTGCGTCGCTCCGGCCCGAGCAAAATTCCCGCAGTGCAGAAAGCCCGGCAGGCCTTCCTGGATCAGCCCATCATCACCGAGCAGGGCATGTTGAGCGACGCCCTCTTCGACGGGAATCCGGCCACATTCTGCGATCTGCTGAGGGCGCGGGCGCGCGACCCCGGGAGCCGCCATCTGCGGCTGGACTTGGGCAAGGCCACGCGTCTTGGGCATATCCTGCTTGAAGTGCCCGCGACCGGCGCATTGCAGTATGCGGCCGTCGTGCCCACCAACCACGCGGAGGTGTCGGAGGATCTCAAGACGTGGACGCCAGCCCGTCTGGCACAGGAGGGGCGCAGCATCCGGATCGATTGCGACCTGGCGCAGCCGTTTCGCTATCTGCGAACCGACCTCGTCCCTGACAAGCTGGTCGAGATTCGAGGCTTCTCGGAGGGGAAGGAACTCGACCGTGGCGGCTGGCGCGCGTCATGGTTGTTTCCCCGATTCCAGCAGGTGAGCCAGGCCTGGTCGTTGCCCTTCTCTCTCGATGCGGCAGTGCCCGGGAGTTATCTCACCGTCGCCTGCAACGGTGTCCACGGCCGCGAAGGCGCCTGGGTCGCGCTCCGGGTGGACGGTCGTTGGGTCGGCGCTCCGCAGCGCGCCCCGTCCTATCCCGTGAACCCTTGGGAGTATCCGGTGAGTCGGACCGACCGCAACTACAGCTACTTCATTCCCGTGACCCGGGACCTGTTGGGCAAATCCTGTGAAGTCATCGTGCTGGGCTTTGACCCGAAGAACCTCGAGTTCAAACCGGATGTGTGGCTGACCGCCTATCCGGTCCCATATCAGGCAAAGACCCTGACCTTGTCGGAATGAAAGCAAATGAAAACGACCTACATCACTCCTCCTCCTGAAGATCAAGACAAGAACCGATTGTTACCATGAAACGACGAACCTTTATTAAGACTGCGGGCCTGACTGCTCTCAGTTCCTGCTTGCCCGGTCCAATTGGCCAAATCCTTCCCGCCCAGGCTGCAGAATCCCGTCTCCCGGCGACCGGACCGCTCTCGGGTCGGCGGATTCTCACCTTCAACTCGGTCATTCGAGTGAACCAGATCGAGGTCACCCGCACCCGCAACGAAGGTTTCGACGAGTATGACCGCCACACGCCGGAGAACATCAAGGCACTGCGCGCGGCGTTTGCGGCGGGCTGGCCGGGGGCGCCGATGACCTGGGCGTTGAGCTGGCGGGCCTTGGAGGACTCGCGGCCCAACTACGAGGCCGCCCGTCGGCTGGTGCGCGAGTTTCACGATCAGTATGGCGACGACGTGACGTTCATCCCCGGCGCCTATTTCGCCAACATGTATAACTCGCGCGAACAAGTGAACCGCGACATTCACGAGGCGCTGGCCAAGGTGAGCGATCTCATGGGCGGCGGGTTTCGCCCGAAGAGTCTGGTGGCCGGCTTCCTCTCGGCGGCCAACCAGAAATATCTGGCCGAGCAGGAGAATATTCACGTCTGCCAGGGCAACATCTGGAGCCAGTTCGGCATTGATAATGGCGACGGCGACGGCTCCGTCAGTTATCCCTATTACCCGTCCACCGAACACTTCTGCAAACCCGCCCAGGGCCGGAAGGATTTCATTGATTGCGTAAATTTGGACGGCTGGACCGTGGACTTCATCTCCGCGCGTCGGCTCGGCCTGGGCAAGTACAAGGTGGGCGAGAAAGAGAAGGGCTACAACAGCCGGTTCGGCGTCGGGCCCATTGAGACCATCGGTTGGTACGGTCCGGAGAAAGGCCTCCAGCAGATGCTGTCCTGCACGGCGGCGCACTTCGACGCCGGCTACAAGCTCAACCAGTGGGGGTGGGTGACCAATTGCTGGGAAATCTCACTCGTGCCGCAGGTCAAGAACCTGCCGGTACTCACCCGCTGGCTCGAGGGCATCCGCAGCCGGTGGCCCAATGCGGAATGCCTCACCCAGGGCGACTTCGGGAGCCTGTGGCGTCGGCACCATCCCGACAACGCCCAGCTGGACTACCGCTTCGTGCAGCGGGGCACCGGCATTGGATGCAGCGATGCCAACCTCGAAATCCGCTGGTTCATGAATCGCCAGTTCCGTCTGGCGCTGCTGCGCGATTGGGAGAAGTCATCGCCGGAGACCGTGATTGACTTCACCCGCTATGATCGGCCCGCCCACGAACCGCAGGACCTGGGCCGCAACTGGAGCCTGTTGGGGCGCATCAATCAAAAGCAAACCCGTCCGGAGGACCAACCGATTCCTCTCAAGGAATTGACCTCCGAGGAACAATCACTTATCCGGCAGCACTACCCGGAGCTTTTTGTTTCCGACGAAGACGCCAAGTAACCCAAAGGCCGATCATGACAAGAAACCACAAACCATCACCTCACACCACGCCCACTATGAGACGCAGAACTTTTCTCCGCACTGTCACCGGAATCGCAGCCAGCGCAGCGTTTCCGCGGTTCGCCATCGCCAAGCCTGGCAAGTCCGCGAACGGCAAACTGAACATCGCCTTCATCGGTTCCGGCGGTTGGATTGCCCAACAACCCTACAAACAGGGATGCTCCGAGGAGAACCTGGTCGCCTTCTGCGATGTGGACCGCGATCAATGCGCGGAAAACATGAAGAACTGGCGAACCAGCCAGCCTTTCTTCGAGGACTTTCGCGTGATGCTCGACCAGATGCACAAGGAGATTGACGCGGTGGTTGTTTCCACGCCCGATCACACGCACTTCGCGGCCACGCTGGCGGCCATGGAGCGCGGCATTCACGTCTATACCCAGAAACCGCTCACGCACAACATCTGGCAGGCCAGAACTCTGGTCAAAGCCAAGGAGCGCTACAAGGTGGTCACGCAGATGGGCAATCAGGGACATGCGACCAATTCGATTCGTCAGTCGGTCGAAGCCTACCGGGACGGCGTGATCGGAGAGGTGAGCGAAGTCTTTGCCCACAACGGCGGCCCCGAGATGGGCGGCAGACATTTCGCGAACCCTGCAACGATGCCGCCCCCCGCTTCCCCGGTTCCCGTGGGGCTTGCTTGGGATCTCTGGCTTGGACCGGCGGCCAAGCGGGGTTTCTATCGCGATTACCTCCCCTACAAGTGGCGGGCGTTCTACGACTTCGGTTCGGGCATACTGGCCGACTGGGGAACTCACACCTTTGACACGCCGGTCTGGGCACTGGATCTCGATCCGCCGACGGTGGTGGAATGCCTGGAGCGCAAGCCCTCGCTGGAGGGCGTCGTTCCGGCTGGCAGCCGGATTAAGTATCACTTTCCCGCCAATGCAAAGCGCGGTCCGGTGGTGCTCCACTGGTTCGACGGCCCGCAGGACTGGTCGAAGGTCGGACGCATCGACCGGTTCGAGGCGGATCATGCCGCCTATCTGGGACGTGCCTGCTGGATGGTCGGCACCAAAGGCCTGATCGGCTGCGACACGCATGCGGGATCGTCCACCATCCTGCCCGTGGAAGCACGCAAGGAGTGGCAGGCGAAGCCACCCGCCAATCCCATCCCCCGTGTCAACGGCGGCCCGTTCCGCGAGTGGTTGAATGCGATCAAGCAGACCGGCCCGGAACCCGGATCCAACTTCACCTACTCGGCGAAGCTGACCGAGATCATTCTCCTCGGGGTGCTGGCCCAGCGCTTCAACACCCGGATCGAATGGGACGCCAAAGCCGGCCGCATCACCAACCACCCGGAGTTGAACGCTTTCGTCAAAGAACCGGCCCGCGAAGGCTGGCGCTACGGCGAGACTCTTTAGGGAAGAGCGGCCAATGATACTCAAAAGAACGGAGCTCATCACCATGAAAATCCCATCCCTACAGATTCTCGTTGCTTCCATCCTCCTGCTTGTATGCTTGCCTGCGGCTGCGGCCCCCAAGGCCCCGCCTAAGGCGTGGACCGACCCCGCCGTCGCGCTACGCGAGGATCCGGATTTCGCCATCCAGGGCGAATACGCGGACGCCACCACCGGCGCGCAAGTGATCGCGCTCGGCGACGGTCGCTTCGACGCCTACCTGTTGGAAGGCGGACTGCCCGGCGCAGGATGGACTCCCGGCAAAGCGCGAACGGTCCTTCACGGCGGCAGGTCTGGGGAAGAAGTGGTGTTCGAGGACGACGCCGGAAAGACCATCACCACGATCCGCAAAGACCGCATGGTCGTGGTCGGCACGAATGGTGAGAAAAGGGAACTTGTGCGCACCGAACGCCAAAGTCCCACCCTTGGCGCGAAACCGCAGGCCGGAGCGGTCGTGCTGTTCGACGGCAGCTCGGCGGAGGCTTGGGAAAACGGCAAGTCAGAGAACCGCCACCTGCTCGCCACCGGTTGCACCAGCAAGCAGCGTTTCGCCGATTACACTCTGCATCTTGAGTTCCGCACGCCCTACATGCCCGCCGCCCGTGGCCAGCAGCGCGGCAACAGTGGCGTCTATCACAGCGGGCGATGGGAAACCCAGATCCTCGATTCGTTCGGACTCGACGGGAAGGACAACGAGTGCGGCGGCATCTACTCGGTTTCCAAACCCCGGTTGAACATGTGCCTGCCGCCGCTTGCCTGGCAGACCTATGACGTCGAGTTCACCGCCGCCAAATTCGATGCTTCCGGGAAACGCACGGCCTGGCCTCGTATCACGGTCCGGCTCAATGGAGTGCTGGTGCATGAGAATCTGGAACTCGCCAAGGATTTCACGACTTCCGCTCCGATCACCAAACCCTTGGACGGTCCGGACGGTCCTGTCTTTCTCCAAGACCACGGCAACCCGGTGGTGTTCCGCCACATCTGGATCGTGCCGGGCAAGTAGGCCTGAGGCAGCCGCCTGGAGACCATAGACACCCACACACCTGATGGCCAGCGGGCCCGAACGGTGCTTAACAGGTAGAGGGACGCGTGGGTCCGCGTCGCTCGTCTGTCTCCTCGCTTCACGGGAGCACCAGTCGTGCCTGCCTGCGCGCGCCGGGAAATCGTTCGGGATGGAGAACCGGGTATCTACCACGTGTGGAGCCGCTGCGTCCGGAGAGCCTATCTCCTGGGCAAGGATCCCTTGACCGGCAAGAACCACAGCCACCGCCGCCAATGGGTCATCGAACGGTTGGAACTCCTGGTCGCCAACTTCGCGATCGACGTCTGCTTTCTGGCCCTCATGTCCAATCATTTGCACCTGGTACTCCGCACCACGCCGCGTCTGGTGAAACGGATGGGTACCTGGGAAGTAGCCCGCCGCTGGCTACGCGTCTTTCCCGGCAAACGGGTCCTGGACGGCAAGTGGATCGAGCCAACAGAGCAGCAGGTACGGCAGTTGGCGGAGGACAAGGAGAAGATCCAGAAGATCCGCAAGCGCC
>Ga0233425_10003895_pt1 | contig 26071 bp, 26 predicted proteins | sample Watercolumn_Towu_2_FD_181712 | JGI IMG/M metagenome (GOLD analysis project Ga0233425, IMG submission 181712) | Freshwater microbial communities from Lake Towuti, South Sulawesi, Indonesia - Watercolumn_Towuti2014_140_MG | ecosystem: Environmental > Aquatic > Freshwater > Lake | place... | reverse complement strand
GTTCATCAATCAATCCATTCTCAACAGCATCAATGCCTAAATATATTTGGCCTGTTGCAAGAGATTCAACATACGTTTCTTCAAGATTTCTGTTTGCTGCAACTTCTTTGACAAAAATATCGTGCATACTGTTAAGTTCTGATTGATATAATGCTTTTTCTTCTGAACTCATTTCTCTGTATGGTGTTCCCATATCTTTGTAGTTGCCTGCAACAAAGCGTTCATAACTAACATTGTACCTTTCCATAAGTCCGCTGTATTGCACATAAGAACCTAAAACACCAATGCTTCCTGTGACAGAAACAGGATTTGCGATAATATAATCTGCAGCACTGGCAATCCAGTATGCGCCTGACGCACCATACTCTCTAATGACTGCAACTGTTGGCTTTGTTGTTTCCTGCACTGCGCGCGCAATTTCAGCAGAAGCAACAGGAGCTCCTCCTGGAGAATTAATGTCCAAGACAATTGCCTGAATAGATGCATCGTATTCTGCTTTTTCAATCTGCTCTACAATGCTTGTTGATGATGCAATAGATGATGCAGAAAACATTGAAGAAGTGTCATCTATCATGATAACTCCTTTCACAGGAATCACAGCAACATTGCCTGTCTGCATATCATCTCCTGCAACAAGCATTGTGACAAATCCAATAACAACAATGCTGAACACTGTCAGGATTCCTATAACTATAATTATTAATGGCCATGGACTTCTTGGCTGCGGCAGTATTTTCATGTTCTCACCACTTTTGTTTTTGTTAATTGTTCTGTTAATGTCTTTTTTGTGAACAAAAGATACAACGGATCAAGTATCCAAAAAAGAATAAAAGGAAATACAGGAAATACAATGAGATTTCTCAGGAAACACTGAAAAAATGTTGGTTGTTCGCCATGTATGCCCATGACTTTAAGACCCATCAGCCTCTGGCCTGCTGTTTGACCGACAACATATTCTGCAATAAGAAAATATATCATAATTAATGCACTCACAAACAATATGGAAACAGTAATAATGCTGCTCATCTGTTGATTTCCAACAAATAATGCGTATGTTGTTTTGAAATCTTCAGCAGGAGTTATTGTTTCCAACAACCCTGTTATTGGAGCAAGAATAGTCATGCTGAGTATTGAAATATCCAGCAACACTGCAATGGCTCTTTTAAAAAATGAAGGAGATTCAGTAATAGAAGCATATTGTTTCAATGGGTCGTAGGTCATTGTTCAAATCGTCCCTTTACTTTGTACTCGTCTGCTGTGAGAATTTTGTGATATGTCTGCTGAAATTCCCATGTGCTTTTGTTCATTGTCCACATATTTCTGATAAATACAATAATCCATATTATTCCAATTACTGCAATGCTATACGTCAGAAATTTATCCTGTTTGACAATTTCCCACAACATAAATCTCACCCACTTGTTGTGAGAGGAGGAGATATTTAAATGTGTCTTTTTTTAAGAAAATTATTACAAAGCATTCCAGATTTCTTTGTTTATTCTATTTATACGTTCAAGAGTTTGCTGAATACGAAGTTCACTCTGCCTATCTTTTTTTTGTATATCTTTAAGTAATCTTTGTAATTCTATTACTTCTTTTTTTGTCATATTTTTTATTTACATCCTTTTTTATTTAAATTTTGTTAATTTTTCTTGGATTCTTTCAAAATTTTTAATCCGTATAATATATTCTTTCATTAACATTTCTTTTTCTATTTCTTGTTCCTGTAATTTCTCTTTCAACCAGGTATATCTACTTTCCATACAAATTTTTTCAAATGAAATTGTGCTTATTACTATAATTGCAAAAAGACCTGAAATGAGGGCAGCGAAGGAAGGATACACTAAAATAAGGAAAAATAACAAGAGCTGTTCAAATGTATACAGCAACAAAAAAAATATGTCAAAAAGAGTTTTATTATTCCTAAAAAAATACCTAACATTATGCCAAAACATGTCTATCTCTCTGAATATTAATCCATGAACTGTCGCCATATCATACAACCCTCTTAAACTTCTTTTCTAATTCAGGAATCGTAAACTGTATCATGGTCGGCCTTCCGTGCGGGCAGGTAAATGGTTGCTTGCATTTCTGAAGTTCTTGAAGAATAGAAGACATCTCCTGCACATGAACAACATCGTGGGCTTTCACTGCAGCTCTGCATGCATTGCGAATTAACTTTTCTTCTTTTGCAAACGCTATTGCTGTTTTTTCTTCTAACTGCTGCAGAATTTCATGAACAATTTCTTTTGGCAGGTGCTTGCCAAGCACTAAGGGAATTGTTCTCAAAAGCATAGTATTCTTGCCAAATTCATCAAATTGAAACCCTAACTTTTCAAGCGCTTTGAAATTGTCTTTGACAAGAAGCATTTCTGCAGGAGAAAACTCTATTTCCTCTGGTACAAGAAGCTCTTGGATATGAATTGCATTGTCAAAATACTGCTGCATGAATTTTTCATACAGTACTCGTTCATGCACTGCATGCTGGTCTATGATAACAAGGCCAAGCTCATTTTCAGCAAGATAAAAGGTGTTATGGATTTTCCCAATAAGCTTTACTGTTGATATGCGGTTATCTGGTTTGACAACAACAGGCGCAGAAGAGATTGGTGAGATTGGTTTTTGTTCAATCTCGTTTACTTTTTCTAATGCTTTTTCAAGAATTTCTTGCGGTTTCAAATCAAGAGACAGAGGTTTCATAAAACTCTGTTTTTCTTCTTGAACAATTGTTTGTTTTTGCAGCATTATTTGTGTTGGCTGTGGTTTTTCTTCAACAACAGGCATAAGCTGTGCACTATCTAATGTGTGTCGTATTGCGTTGAATAGTGCCTGATATAATTCATCTTCTTTTTCTACTCTAATCACTGCTTTTTGCGGATGAACGTTGACATCAATTATTTTAGGATTTATAGTGACGTGAAGAATAAATAAAGGGTGGTTGTCAAGATGCAACAACGTATGATATGCGTCGTACACTGCTTTTGTGACTATATGGTTTTTTACTGTGCGCTTGTTGATGAAAATATACTGGATTGTTTTGTCATTTCTGGTGAGTGTTGGTTTACTAATAAACCCTGATACAGAAATATCTTCTTGTGTATATTCTACAGAAATCATCGCAGCTGCAATTTTTTTGCCGTATATTGTATGGAGAGCATCAAGTGGTTTTGCTGAAGGAGAGAATATGATTTCTTGATTATGATGCAGAAGTTTAAATGTATATTCAGGATATGCCAGCACATATTTTGTCATAAGTTCAGTAATCTGCCGCAATTCTGTTTGCATAGTCTTGAGATGTTTTTTTCGCGCAGGAACATTGAAGAACAAATCAGTAACTTCTATACTTGTTCCTGCAGGCATGACTGTTTCTGCTGTTTCAAATATTTTTCCTGCACTGCAAAGGATTTTTGTCCCGACTGAATTTTGTTTTGTTTTTGTCCTGAGCAAAAGCTGGGATACTGCTGCAATAGATGCAAGCGCTTCTCCACGAAATCCCATTGTCGTGATATTGAACAAATCCTCTGTTGTGCTGATTTTGCTTGTTGCATGGCGTTCAAGGCAGAGCAGTGCATCCTCTTTTTCCATGCCAGAGCCATTGTCTGTCACTTTAATGAATGACTTGCCTCCTTCTTCTATTTCAACAGTAATAGTTGTTGCGCCAGCATCAAGAGAATTCTCTACTAATTCTTTGACAACTGACGCAGGCCGCTCCACTACTTCACCAGCAGCAATTTTGTTGATAAGCGCATCATCAAGAAGTTTTATTTTCATTAGAAAAAGGAGTATGACTGAACTTTAATAGTTTGCGTTCACATAATTTATAAGAGAATATTTTTTCGATAGATTTAAATAAATTCAGCCATTCCTTTATGTTGGTGATACTATGAAAGACAAATTAAATACAAATAAATGGTATAAAAATAAATATATTATTGGTGCTACTGTCTTTGTTATGTTCGTGTTGTTAGTGTTAGCAGCAATTATTGGATACTTTATTATCTCTGACCAAGATGCAGGAGCATATAATGCACGATTTGGAATTCCCTCAGGCCATCAATCAAAAGAAGGAAGAATAAGTGCAACAGCATCATGCACTGACTCAGATTTAGGCTCAAGGTCACAACTTGGAGTTGTTACTGTGACAGCAGGAAGAGGAACAGAAACAACTTATGCAGATTATTGTAAAGATTCTGATACTGCTGTAGAATATCTTTGTGTTAATAATACTGTTTCTTCACAGGAATATAGCTGTCAAACAGACGTGTCTTCATCATATCCTTACTTTGTTTGTTATGGGGGATTATGCGTTACTAATAAGTTAACCTTTGCAGGAGTCATAGGATATTACGATACAGTAGGAAGACCTGTATTTTATGTTGTGACAGTAAACAGCGGAAATGCACCTTCATATGTTGGACAAATTTCTGTTGAAGCAGACGGAAACTCACCTGTGACTTTAACAGACACCAGTTCATTAATTGATATTGGCGGAGTTTTAGTGACAGAGATTCCATATTCTTATGCAACAGCATACTCTGCTGAAAATATGGAAGCAAGTGATTATGTTGTAGAAGACTTTTCTGCGCAGATAAATGCAGATGAAAGCATTGTTGATCTGCAGTCAGATAATGATGTTACTATGGATCATGTGTCTTTGATAGATGGAGATTCAACAGAATTAATACAAGCACTTGAGGGATATGAAACTGTGAATGATGCAACGTCAACACATGAACTGGCAATAGGAAGAATGAGTGGAACATTAAATCCTTCAACAAATGTGCTGACTTTGCGAGCAGAGATTATTAATTTTGGAAGCGCTGTTGCCGGTGCTGCTGGAGCAATTAGTTATGAATTAGGAGCATTTCCCTACGCATTACCTCATACAGGCACAGCAAGTGACGGCTCACACAGTCTTGTTTTAAATCAAGGAGAATCATTGGTTGTCGAAGAATCATTTACCTTAGACCCAGTCTATGTCAGCGAGATTCAGGCAGCAGGAAATGTTCTTCAGAATGTTGCAATTACAATAGATACTTCTGATATATACAATGAAATCTTTGAAGGAAATAATATCAAAAGTGTCGATGTTGTGTTAGACATTGAATAAATACATTTTTCTTTTTTCTTTACTTTTTTTCAGCTTCATCCAAAAAATTTAAATACCTGTTATTTCTAACTACAATAGAAATTCTTGAAGTTTTCAAGAGGGATGAACTATGGCAGATATTGATAAAACATTAAGCACTGGTACAACAACATTAGCAATAGTTTGCAAAGATGGATTAGTCCTTGCAGCAGATAAACGAGCAACAGCAGGATACATGATTGCAAATAAAAAAACTGAGAAAATTCAGCAGATTGCAGATACAATGGTTATTACTATGGCAGGCACTGTCAGCGATGCACAGCTCCTGACAAAACTCATCAAAGCAGAATTGCAGCTAAAAAAAATACGCACAGGAAGAGAAAACACTGTCAAAGAAGCAGCAAACTTGTTGGCAAATATGGTGTATGGAAATATTAGAAGAATGTCCATGATTCCAGGCATTGCGCATTTTATTCTCGGCGGCAGTGACGAATCTGGCAACTATATTTATGATATTTATCCAGACGGATCATTATCGCAGATTGATGATTACATTTCATCAGGAAGCGGCAGTGTCATGGCATTTGGTGTTCTAGAAACCTTATATTCAAAGAATCTTACAGTTGCAGACGGTGTTGACCTTGCAATAAAGGCATTAAACGCAGCAATGCAGCGCGATATTGCATCAGGCAACGGCGCAATGGTTGTTACAGTCACAAAAGACGGTGTCAAAACTGTTTTTGACCAAGACATTGAAGGATACTTGAAGCATAAATAGTGATCCTCATCCTTCTCATTGAATTTTAGAAATCAGAAGAGGTATTTCGATGACAAAAATATTAAAAGAAATTATGAAGTATGTGCCTGAAGAGAAAATCAACGAAGCATGTTTTGAAGGAGCAAACATTGTACTGTACACTAAAAATAAGGAGTTTGCCCTTGAACCAGGCACGTGTATTAAAGAAGCAGTTGATGCTATCAAAAAAAGAGTTGAATTACGGCCAGATCCTTCTCTCACAATGGATCTTGAAGCAGCTGAAAAAGAAATTCGTTCTCTTATCCCAGAAGAAGCTGGACTGCAGCAGGTTATTTTTGATCCGCAGCGTTCTCGAGTTATTATTGAGGCTGAAAAACCAGGCATTGCAATAGGCAAACAAGGAAGCACGCTTTTTGATATCAAAAAAAGAACATTCTGGGTACCAATAGTGCGAAGAAGTCCGCCAATCAGATGCCAGTTGATTGAAAACATCAGGCTTGTTTTGTATCAGCACAGCGATTACAGAAGAAAATTTCTTGATAAAATCGGCCACAGAATTTATGACGGCTGGCAGAGAGAGAAAAAGCAGGAATGGGTCAGGCTCAGCATACTCGGCGCAGGAAGACAAGTTGGCAGAAGTTGCTTTTTACTGCAAACTCCAGAATCAAAAATTATGCTCGACTGTGGCATAGATCCAGCAGGCATTGTTGGCAATGAATATCCATACATTGACGCTCCAGAGTTTCACATCAATGACCTTGATGCAGTTATTATTACCCATAGCCATTTGGATCATTGCGGTTTTTTGCCATATTTGTATAAATTTGGATTTAGAGGACCAACATACTGCACTGCACCAACACGGGATATTATGGCTTTGCTGCAATTAGACATGATAAAAATTGCTCGTGCAGAAGGTAAAGAGCCTTTGTATACCAGTGATGAAGTTAAGGAAGCAATCAAGCACACTATTTGTCTGGATTATGAAGAAGTGTCTGACATTACACCAGATGTCCGTATTACTCTGTACAATGCAGGCCATATTCTCGGCAGTGCAATGGCGCACATTCACATAGGCAATGGCTTGCATAACATGGTGTATACAGGAGACATGAAGTTTGGCAGAACAACATTGCTTGATCCTGCATCATACATGTTTCCAAGGATGGAGACATTGATGATTGAAAGCACATACGGCGGCAAAGACAACAATTATCCTTCTCATTTTGAATGTGAAAATCAGTTTATTGATATTATTACAAAAACACTCGAGAGAAATGGGAGAGTGCTGATTCCAGTTTTAGGAGTTGGAAGAGCACAGGAAGTTCTCCTTGTTCTTGAGGAGTTAGTGAGAACTGGAAGAATAAAAGAGATCCCTGTGTATGTTGACGGCATGGTGTGGGACGTTACTGCAATACACTCAGCATATCCTGAATTCCTCAACGGCAATGTCCGCAAACTGATTTTCCAAAAAGACCATAATCCATTCCTTGCTCCAATGTTCAAACAAGTGGGCAGTACAAAAGAGCGGCAGCAGATTATGGAAGATACTGGTCCTTGTGTTGTTCTTGCAACATCAGGTATGTTAATGGGCGGACCAAGTGTGCAGTATCTGAAATACTTTGCACCCTCTGAACGAAACAGTTTAGTGTTTACTTCATACCAAGGAGAAGGCAGTTTAGGAAGAAGAATCCAGCATGGTGAACGAGAGATTGCATTTGATGCAGGCGCTAATGCAAAACCCGAGATTGTAAAGATTAACATGGAGATTCATACTATTGAAGGATTATCTGGCCACAGCAGCCGTAAAGAGCTGATGAGTTACTTGTACAGATGCGAACCAAAGCCAAAAAAAGTGATTATTAATCACGGAGAAAGCAGCAGATGCTTGGATTTGGCATCATCTTTCCACAAGCAGTATAAGATAGAAACCATTGCACCACGAAATCTGGAAGTTGTGAGAATTAAATAGTTTTTTCTTTTTTGAATTTATGCAGATAAACAATATAAAGAAACCACTATTCTCAGCATATATGTTGTCAGTTGAAGAAGCAGTTAAACTCCTTGAAGTATTCAAACAAAAACATGCAGAAACCTCTCACAAATTTGCTGCGTTTGTTCTGCCATTACGAGATGGACATATCTATGTTGGCAGAAGAAATTCAGGATATCTCGCGGGTACATATTCTGCAATAGGTGGCAAGGTTGAGCATAGAAATCCTTCGTTATTTTCAGGTTTTGATTTAGCTACAGAAAGTGTTGACCTCACTCAATTAGGTTTTGAACAGCCAACAGATGCAGCAATACGAGAATTGTCAGAAGAATTATACTCAGCAGAACCTGATTATAGAATGTGGAAAGCATGTGAAGTTGTAAAATTAGGCGTTGTATTAGATGCACAATCAGGTGCAAAATGTTTTCTTAGAACTGTGAAAGTACCTGATATTCCTTTTCGTCCAAATCCAAGGGAATTGAGTGATATAGCACGTCTTGTAGATGTTGCTATTGCAGATATTAATCCAATGACTCGTGCAGCATTGCTTGCAATACGTGAGAATATGAGTTTGCAAGAGTATCATGCACAGATTCCTAAAGAAATTCCTTTAGTGTATCATCAAACAATGAGAGAATGGTTAATACAATATTGAAAAAGAAAAATTAATGTTGGTATAATTGCTGTGTAGCAGGAATAGTAGCATAAACTGGTTTTCCACCATCATATCTTAGAACTAAAGGTTCAGGTGCTATTTCATATACTCTTGCTGCTTCTGGACTTAAGAATCCGCTTGCTTCTCTTCCATCTGCTGCACCACTTGCTAAATGATCAATTGTTCCTTGTATTGCTCTGCCTTCCATTTTCAAATCACCAACACATAGAACACCATTATTTTATAATAACTTTATGTTATTATAATAACAAAATTAATGTTTGTTTGTTATTAGTTAATTTATGAATATTATATTGTTCAGGATTCAGTAATACTGGATAATGATCGAAATAGTTATAAGTAAAACAGTAATTTTTCATGTATGCAAGTTACTGTTAAAGTTACGTGGGATTCTGCTGTACAATTTCAAGAAGCAAGTTTATTAGAGGTACTTATTTCTTGTGATGATCCTACGTGCTTTGATAAATATCAAGGACAATTAGAACGAGCAGATGTCCTCGAAAGGTACATAAGTTGGTTATTTAGTAAAGTGAATTTTGCTAATAGAATATCTCAAAAACATACGCCACAAGAAGAGTCTGCAGGAAGAAGAGTGTATCAAGCTTCTACTGAAGACCACATTCCTTTAGAGGGGCGTAAAGAGAATATAAAAACATATGCATATAAAATTCAACAAAGACATTATATTGCACCAAGAAATGAAGAAGTGAGAGATGAGCAATATTACACTTTTTTTAGAAGTGATGGTGGAGGTTGGAAAACTACCCTGTGTTCATATCCTCATGGAACTTATAGTGAACGATTAGAGCAGACTATTTATGAAATGGAACATGGTCGTCCAAACATATTTGGATGGACAAATGTTCATATATCCATGAACGTAGACTGGTTAGCAAAGAATAATCCAGAATTTAAACAATTCGTTACAGATGTTCTTCACCCTATTTATAATAGCTTAGGTTATGTCATCCCTATGCTTCAGGGGTTGAAGCAACTTGCAGCTGCAATTGCAGAGTATAAACAAGATCATCATGTTAATGGGTTATAATTCTGCGAAAAGAGCATAATTATATATAGTTTCAGCTATAGAAAATAATTTGAAATTAGAAAAAAGGTGATACCATGAACAAAGATGAATGCTGTCCGAAATTTGATCCAAAACAATGGGATGAAAAGGTTGTTACGTGGAAAAATAAAAAATTCATCAAAGATCATGTTTTTACGTTGTTTTACATGCCGCTTAATTTTGGCAGTGTTGTCAAACGAGTAATGAAAAAAATAAATGCAGTACATGCAGAATCTCCAGGATGGATGGGGCTTTCAGATCATACGTCAAAATGGAATATGGATTTGTACGTAGCAGTTGACAAAGAGGTTCCTGAAGCAGAAAACGTTACACTCAGCGGCAAATTTGTGAGCAAAGTTTATGAAGGAAATTTCAAAGAAACAGGAAAATGGTGCGAAGATTTCAAAGTATATGCCACAGCAAATGGATTTAATATAAAAAAGATGTATATGTGGTACACGACGTGTCCAAAATGCGCTAAAAAATACGGCAAGAATTATGTAGTTATCATTGCTGAAGTAAAAAAATGAAACGAATTGTATCATTTGTTCAATATTTGAAACAAGGTTCAATCAGGAAAACTCTGCCAGATGTTTTAAAAACAAAACAAATGCAAAAAATGGCATGTGTTCGACAAGAATTCCTTGAAGAACAGATTGATGAGAAATTTATTGCACTGCGATTAGAGGCATATCACGACATTATCAAAGAGCTTATATCTGCACAAATGTACCAAAAAGGATTTGTCTGCAAAACTCAGGACTCTATTCTTGCATTTGTTTCAAAATACTTTCCTATTTGTAAGGAAAATACTTCTTTGCTTATACAATTGTTTATTATAAGAAAAAAAATTCATAGCTTGTCTTCTGAGGAAATTAAAGCATTTCTTGATGCAAACAAATCAATATTGCAGAAAATAATTAATGTGTTGAAAAAATATTGATATCCTTCTCTGCCTAAAGCTCTTGCTTCGCTTGCCCATCTATTTTCTGTTCGCAATTCATCCAATTTTAATAAACTACTCTAAAGTAGTAAATTGAGCAAAAACTATATAAATGATTGCTTAATCTGCAAAAAGATTGAAGAAATTTTGGTGATAATGTGTCAAAATATATTGTACGTACAGGAAAATTAACAGAAACAATGCCTCTTCTTAGAGAAGGGAGTATTTTGTATAAACCTGCTCCAGTAGAATTCTGTCTAAGAATACAAGCTACGTATCCAAAGACATCTGGGGTTAGGCAAATATATACAGGAGATGCTATTGCAACAAGCAGTAGTGGTGATGCTGTTCTGCAAGTACACTCTCCATTACTTAGTGGATTAAATCCAAAAAGTAACCTTGAATATGGGGGATTGGAATTATCTGTTGCATTATGGAATGCTTTAAAAACAAGCTCTTCTAATTTATATCTTAGACCTTCTGAAGTTCAGGAAGTAGATGGAAAAGGATATGTCTATAAAGAAGGAATCTGGCAGCCTGAAAACCAGGTTGTAGAAAGAGTCTGGCATTATTTAACAAGAGGGAAAGATCTTCAACCACATTTAGAACTTGCTAAAGAAACTTCAGGAAACAACCGTGTGTTAATTTTATATTTGAATAACAATCAGCTAGGAGATCCTGTATTACGTTCTTTAGTTATTCAAAGTCTTACTCATAAATCTAATGTTTCAGGAACGTATAATTTAAATGATGAAAAAGCATGTATTATTGGTGTAAGATCCTCAAGAGAAAAAAGATATTCTTCATTAAGAACAGCTGGACATTCACATGAAGATGTAATCCAGTAGGTATGAAAAAAATTAATTTTGAATAATAAGTTTCCAATTATTCTTTCCTATCTCTAATCTCATTCAACAATTCATTCATGAACACATCAATCTTTTTTGTGCCGTGGACAACATTGTCTCGTGTTCTGACATTCACAGTGTTTTCTGCTTCTTCTTTTTCTCCAACAACAAGAATGTAATTTATTTGAGCAAGCTGCGCTTCTCTCACTTTTTTATTCAGTGATTCTGAACGGCTGTCTACTTCAACTCGTATGCCTGCATTGTGAAATTGCTCTCTCACTTTTTCAGCATATGCATTGAATCTATCAGCAAGCGGCAAGATTTTGACTTGCACAGGACTGAGCCAAAGAGGGAATTTGCCTGCATAATGTTCTATAATTATTCCCATAAATCTGTCTACTGCACCAAGAACAGCCCTGTGAATCATAATAGGAGTGTGTTTTTTTCCATCCTGGCCATCATAGGTTAATTCAAATCTCTGGGGCATTTGAAAGTCAACCTGTATTGTTGATAACTGCCAGCTTCTGCCTAAGCAATCTTTAATGTGCAAATCTATTTTTGGGCCGTAAAATGCTCCATCACCAGCATTAATTTTGTAATGAATCTTATTCTTTTCAAGCGCTTTCTGCAATGCCTGTTCTGCTTTGTCCCACTGCTCTTTTGTGCCTATTGATTTCTCAGGCTTTGTGGATAATTCAATATGATATTCAAAATGAAATACTTCATCGTAGACGCGCTTTGCAAAATCTATTGCATTATTCAGTTCATCATCCATTTGTTCTATTGTGCAAAAAATATGTGCATCATCTTGATTGAATTTTCTGACTCGCGTCATACCGCCAAGAACCCCTCTCAACTCATTTCTGTGCAATGCTGCAAAGTCTGCAATTCGCAGCGGAAGATCTTTGTAGCTTTTCAAGTCAGTTTTGTATATAAGACAGTGTGAGGGACAATTCATTGGTTTGAGACAGACCTCTTTATTGTCAACAGTAAAGGTAAACATATTCTCTTTGTAATGATCCCAATGACCAGAAATCTGCCAAAGAGATTTGTCATACATTAAAGGCGTAACAACTTCCCTAAATCCGCGCTTCCAGTATTCCTCTCGTATAAATTTCTGAAGTTCATGATAAATAACAGTGCCTTTTGGATGGTAAAATACTGCGCCAGGAGATTCTTCATGAAAACTAATAAGATCCATATCTCTGCCAAGCTTTCTATGGTCTCGCTTTAATGCTTCTTCAATTCTGTGCAAATATTCCTTCAAATCTTTCTTGTCTGCAAAACTAATGCCGTAAATTCTCTGCAATTGTTTGTTGTTGGCATCTCCGCGCCAATATGCTCCTGCCATTTTTGTCAGCTTGACTGCCTTGAGCATACCTGTGTTCGGCACGTGCGGACCTCTGCAAAGATCTATGAAATCTCCTTGCTGATATACTGTAACAGTATGCTCTGGAATCTCATTGATAAGCTCAACTTTGTATGGATTATCCTTAAACAGTACGAGTGCTTCTTTTTTTGACAATGTGCAGCGCTTTATGTCTAACTTTTTTTCTGCAATTTCATACATGCGCTTTTCGATTTTATCAATATCTTCCTGCCCAAATGGTTCTGTGTCAATGTCATAGTAAAATCCTTCTTCCACTACTGGACCTATGGTTAGTTTTGCATGAGGATATAATTCAGTAACTGCATGCGCTAACAAATGTGCAGAACTATGACGGAATACCTCAACTCCTTCTGTATCTTTAAATGTGAGAAGTTTCAGTGTTGCATCATGTATAATTGGTTCAGTTGCATCAACAAGAATATTATTTACTTTTGCTGCAATAGTTGCTCGTGCAAGGCCTTCACTAATTGATTTTGCAACCTCTAAGGCAGTTGCTCCTTTCTTAAACGTTTTTGTTGAATTATCAGGCAGTGTTATTGTAATTGTCATGAGAAATTATTGCTCAAGGGTTATTTAAATAGTTTGTTTAAAAAAAGGGCAAAAATGCCCTCACAATCCAAGTTGTCCAAGCACGCGTTGATAGACAGGACATGCTTCTTTTGCTGTTGTATGCCCTCGTGCAATGTAGCATTGTTCTGTGCCAGAGAGTTTGTTTTGCAGCATGCAACACCCATCAGCATGTGTTCTATATTCCTCTCCTCGCGCATAATATGCAGTCTCAGGAGCTAATACAACACTCTCCCTTCTTTCTGCTTGCAATGGACATCTCTCTCCATTTGCCCCTTGTATGCGCTGCACTAAATCTGACCGCATGCGTTCTATTCTATCCTGTTCTAGTCTTTCCTCTATTTCATCCTGTAATCTTGTCATTTTCATTACCTCCAATCAGTTTTTTGTTTGTATTTTTTTGTACATGGTTTATGAGAAATCTCTTTTTGCAGAGTGTTCATGGTTTTTCAGACCACAGAAAAACAACCCTGTTTATGAGAGATGCACTTAGCAGAAAAAACTAAAACTATACGACATATACAGTGCTCTCGTCATAAAATAAAGTAATGCATACAAGTATTTTAATTTTGCTGTTTTTTGACATATTCTTCAACTGCTTTTTTTGTCGTCATCCAATTTCTTTCAAATTTTACTGTTTCTAATGCTCCTTTTCTTGCTAATAAACTTAAATATTCTTGGCTGTAGGAACAATATTTTGTTGCATCTTGAAGAGAAATGTATTCTTCAGTTTTATCAGCAGTCAGCAGAGCATCCAAATACACAGCAAGAGACCTCTCTAAACAGCGGGCCATAAAGTTGACAAAAGGAACATAATTTCCTTGATGTGCAGTTTCCAGTGTCCGGATATATTTTTGCCGTTCTGTCTTTAGTATAAGCAAAGGAGGATATCCTTTCTGCATCAATAATACAGAGGTCAATAATCGCGCAATTCTCCCATTTCCATCAATAAACGGATGAATAAAAACAAATTTTTCATGTGCAGTAAAAGCCAGTTCAATAGCATGAAGGTGTTCAGGGTTATCATACAGCCACTGAAAAAAAGCCTTCATTTTTTGGGAAATAAGCTCAGGCCGCACAGGCAAAAAAGAAGCTCCTTCTATCCATACTTTTCTTTTTCTATACATGCCTCTTTCATCATCAATAATATTGTCAAGAATTATGCTGTGCAGTGCAAAAAGATCTTCTTCTGCAAGTATTTTTTTAGAAGAAACAAAATTTTCGAGAAGTGCAAGGGCTTTTTGATGATTTATTGCTTCATGATGCTCTCGTAATGTTTTTCCCCCAATAGTAATGCCTTCTTCTACCACAAGTTTTGTTTCACTTAAAGAGAGAGTATTGCCTTCTATTGCATTGGAATTATATGTCAATAAAATGCGAAATCTTGCTCTTAACCGTTCCAACGCACATTTTGGAAAAGGACGCAGTTTATCTAATTGTTTTTTTTGCTGACTTATGCGCTTATAAACTTCTTCTTTTAGGTACATACAGATTTTAGAGAGCAAGAGTTATATAAATGTATCGGATAATATTGATTTTTGTATATCCGATATATATAGGGAGTATAAACTTTTGAAAAAAAGATAAGTTTTTTAATATAAACAGTTAGTAATTTCTTCATGGCAAAAATTCAAGCAGTTAAAGCACGGGAAGTGCTGGATTCTCGAGGGAATCCGACAGTTGAAGCACAAGTCAGAGTCAACAAAACATGGTACAGGGCAATTGTTCCATCAGGAGCAAGCACTGGCACGCACGAAGCAGTAGAGCTTCGCGATAATAAGCAGCGTTACAATGGCAAAGGCGTGCAGTTTGCTGTCAAAAATATTAACAGTCTTATTGCAGAGCGAGTCGTGGGCATTGATGCAGACCTTGAAGAAGTTGATGAAGCAATATTAAATATTGACACCACAAAAAATAAGCGCCACATCGGCGCAAATGCAACACTTGCAGTTTCCATGGCAGCTGCACGTGCAGGTGCAGGAAGCAATGGCATGCATGTATTTCAATATCTTGCAGAGTTTACAAAAAAGAATCCATGCTTATTGCCAGTGCCGCAGATGAATGTCATCAACGGCGGGGTTCATGCAGGGCAGAAAAATGACATTCAAGAACATATGATTATGCCTGTCGGCGCAAAGTCGTTCAGCGAAGGGCTGCGCATGGGTGCAGAATGCTATCATGAACTTAAGGAAATTATCAAGAAAAAATTTAAAACAACTCTTGTTGGCGATGAAGGAGGTTTTGTACCTCCATTGAAATCAGTTGAAGAGAGGTTTGGACTTATGGAAGAAGCTGTGCAGTATGCAGGCTACAAACTCAAAAAAGATGTGGTCTTTGCAATTGATGCAGCAGCATCAGAGTTTTTTGCAAATGGAAAATATACTTTATACGGAAAAAAATATTCTGCTGATGAGTTGCTGGATTATTATAGCAATCTCTGCAAAACATACAGCATATATTCCATTGAAGATGGATTTGCAGAAGATGACTGGACTGCATGGCAGAATTTCACAAAAGAAATGGGCAATAAAATTCAAATAGTGGGGGATGATTTGCTTGTGACGAATCCAGAACGAATTGCAACTGCTGTCCAGAAAAAAGCATGTAATGCATTGTTGCTGAAAGTTAATCAGATTGGCACAGTCACAGAAGCATTAAAAGCTGCAAAGATTGCGCAAGACAATAACTGGAAGGTTATTGTCAGCCACAGAAGCGGTGAAACAGAAGATACATTTATTGCAGACCTTGCAGTTGCATTAAATGCTGGCCAAAGCAAGTTTGGCGCTCCTGCACGAACAGACAGAGTTGCAAAATATAATCAACTGTTAAGAATTGAAGAAGCATTGGGAAAAAATGCAGTGTATAAATTGTGAGGAAATACCTTATGAGCGAAGTTCATTTCATTGACACAGATGCAGTAAAAGGTACAATGTTATCTCTTTTGAAGAAATCAGGATATCAGGCTGTTGACATGCATTATCATTCTAAATATAGTGTTGATGGCTTATCGTCTGTGCATGCTGTTTTGGAAAAATCCAAAAAAGATGCAGTGGGTACTGCATTTACTGACCATAATCATGTTGCAGGCGCTCTCCAAGCATTATCTCTTGCAAAGAATAAGGTTTTCGTTATCCCTGGCATAGAGTTGACCTGTCATAATGGAGTGCATGTACTTCTTCATTTTTCAAATGGAAAAGAATGTTTGGAATTTTACAACAAAGAAATGAAACAACGCGTGAGTAAAAATCCGTGGTTTATTGATATTAATGCAGATGAAGTTATAGATATTGCTTCACAGTATAATGGGCTTATCACATTTCCTCATCCTTATGGTCCAGGATTTTGCGGCATACAAAAACAAGGCGCTTCTAAAAAATCTATTCAACAAGCAGATGCTGTGGAAGTGCTTAACAGCTGTTGCGTCAGAGATATGAACACAAAAGCAATTGCATGGGCAAAGAAAATCAACAAAGGATTTACTGGCGGTTCTGACGGCCATTGTCTTGCAGAACATGGAACTTCTTTGACAATCTGCCAGGCAGAAACACCTGAGCAATTTTTAGAAGAAATCCGCCAAAAAAAATCAATTGTCATTGGAAAGCAAGAAAGATTATTTGAAGATGGGGTCAATGCATTGCATAAATTCTTGCGTGAAGAAACAAATGCACCGCGAAAACAAGTAGAGCAGATGTGGGAAGATAGATTTTCTTTGGAATGGGACTATTTCAAAAAAAAATTAGAGAATAAACTGTTTTTTCACCATTATCATGCACATCATCAAGAACCAAAAAAGAAATTCTTACAAAAGCATGAATATACAAGGCATTTGACTTAAAGTTAGGAGTTTTCTTTTATTTTATGAAGACAGAGTTGAATATCTTTGTTTTTCGTAAAGTTCACCTATTGCAGTATACATTGTAATGATTACATCAAAAGGCCTCACAATTAATTTTAGCCCTAATGTATATGCTTCATCAATTGCAATTTCTTTAATGCCTGAAAAAAATCCATTTCTGTTCCTTAAATCTGTTCTTCTTTTTTGTCTCTCTTCTTTAGGTTCAAAAACCATCATAGGAACACCATATTGAATTGCATGTATTGGAAAAAAGAATAATTCCACTAAGTCATCTGGAATTCCTACACGTTCCCACTCAGTTTTTGCTTCATTATAAATTCTTTTTGATCGTTCAGGATGAAAGATACCACACATAGCTCCGCAATAATAAGAGAGATGATAGAAGAAAGTATTTGTCTGACCATTGTAATCATCAGTTGTACTGTTCACAACAGCTGCTAATCCATCTTTAAAACCATTAACTATTGTATCTAATGTAGTGCGGGATCTTTGTTGTGCTTGCTCGATATTGTTGTTTGCCATAATCTCAAAGAAAATTTTCTAAGTTTATAAATTTTACTCCCCTGCCATGGTAAATAGATACATTTATAAGTAAGTTCAGCATTCTATTGAAATTAGGCAGAAACAAAAAGGTATATACAAACAATATGATACTCTTTCTGTTTCACGGAAATTAAAAAATTACAAGTATTATTTCCGTTTAAAAAATACAATCATCAGATGATGACTCTTATTTTTTAGTCCATCAATGCACTATGAGGTACATTGAATAAAATAAAACAGGTAAATAAAAAATGGTATTTACAAAAATAAAAAAAGAAATAGCACAAGCATTAAACGAACACGACATTACAGTTCCAACACTTATTCAGGAAAAAGCAATCCCCCTTATTTTGTCTGGAAAAGATGTAGTGGGAATTTCAAAAACAGGCTCAGGGAAGACAGCAACATTTATTGTCCCAATTCTTGAAAAATTAACCCCAGAAAGAGCAGTGCAGGCGCTTATTGTTGTTCCAACACGAGAACTTGCAGTGCAGATTACTGGAGAAATTATTAAATTTGGAAAGTATTTGAACGGCCGTGTTGCAGCAGTGTATGGAGGGGTTTCGTTAAACAATCAGATTTTTGAAATACAAAAAGCACAGATTGTTGTCGGCACGCCAGGAAGACTGCTTGACCATTTAACACGAGGAACACTTCCTCTTGCTAAAACAAGAATTGTTGTTCTTGATGAAGCTGACAAAATGGCAGAAATGGGGTTTATTGAAGATATATCCCGCATTCTGGATGCAACACCGCAGCAGAGGCAGACACTGTTGTTTGGCGCAACAATATCTGATGAGATTAATCATCTCAAACGAAAATACATGAAAAATCCAGAGATTGTCAAAGCAGAAATGCATGTTGAATTTTTAGAACAGTATTATTATAATGTTTCAATGAAAGAAAAATTTTCTCTTCTTGTGCATTTGTTGAAAAAAGAACAGGCAAAAAAAGTGATTATCTTCTGCTCATCTCGGATGACTGTAGAGATGCTTGCAAAGAATCTGCGATTGCAGAGCATTACTGCTGACATGATTCACGGAAAACTCAGTCAGCACAAGCGATTGCAGGTATTGCATCATTTTAACACAGGAAAACAGGATATTCTTATTGCATCAGCAGTTGCTGCGCGCGGACTTGACATTAAAGATGTCAGCCACGTCTATAATTACGATCTTTCACGAGATCCGCAGGAGTATATTCACAGAGTCGGCAGAACTGCCAGGGCAGGTGAGGCAGGAAAAGCAATTACCCTGCTTACTGACAGAGATCATGAAGTGTTTAGTCAGATTCTTCGAAGATATGATGTAAAAATTCATGTTCTTCCAAAAGAAGAATTTCCATTATTACCATTTCAAGTACAGCACAAGTTTGGCCACAGAAGACCAATGCATGGACATGGAAGACAAGGATTTGGAGGTCATGGCAGACATAGTGGCCATGGTGGACAGCATTATGGCGGTCCTCGACGTTCATTTCACAGAAGATGATTATGCTTACGCATTAATCCAAACATTCCATGCTTGTTTTGGATTCCCGTTGCTGTCTAACAAACCCATTGTATTAAATGGTTCTTGCACGTTTTGATCGTACAGAAAACTCCATACTGCAAACTCAGGATTTAATAGCTTCATTTGTTCAAAACATAATGTAATAAATTCTGTATTCGCATCCTGCCACCCTATTTCTGTAAACGCAATAGGTTTTGTTGTATGTGCTGCAATTTCTTGATAATAATTTTCAGGAATGTCTGCAGGACTATTGTAAAGAATAAACGGATATGTTGTAAACACTGCAAGATCTGTATTAAATTCATTAAGCAAATCCCATTCATTGTTCTTTTTCATGTACTCTAATTGAAAAATAGTAAACACGTTTGTGTTTGGAGATGTTTCTTTTATTGCAGAGTATACTTCATTGTATAATTGCACAAATTCTGCAAAATCCTCTGGTGATGTTTCATACAACAGATTTATTTCAATGCCAAATGCAACATATTCTGGGTTGTATGTTTCTACAAATGCAACTGCACTGTCTTTATACTGCTGTTTTGTTTCATCATTCAGCTCTCTAAGAAGTTTCCCTGAAGATTGTGTAAAAAACTGCGCTTCAATAATAGGTGTGTATTTTTTTGATTCTGCAAGTGTTGCAAGAACATGCGGTGCTGAATCTTGTATTGATAATTCATTCCAATCTCCTGCCCATGTGATTACAGTTCCTGCTTGCAATGCTTTGTTAAAAAATGCATTGAAATCAGCGCCATACGTCATTGTAACTCCTTTTTGAAATGAGTGAGAGATTTCTGAAGATGTTTCTGTTGTTGTCTTTTGCTGATTTTGTTCTGTGTTTGTACATGCTGTTATAATAAGTAAAAGCATGGCAGTAAGAATTATCTTTTTCATAGTTAGTTTTAACAATTGTTGTCATTAATATTTGTTTCTGTTTCAATATAACATTTTTAAACGTAGGTCTATTCTCTCCTTGTATGAGTGATGAAAGCACTGGTGCAAGCATAGGAACATTACATCTTATGAATGGCAGTAGCTATACCTTTCTTGAAAAAGTAGGCAAAGGCAGCCAAGGTGTAGTGTACAGAGCAGTTGACCAGACTGGAAAGATTGTAGCATGCAAACTACTTAACGAAGAGCCTGATGAACAATCACAAAAAAGATTTAACAAAGGAAGAAAACACAGGCCACATCTTGCACATATCATTGAACACGGGTTTACTGCTGAACCTGTGCCACGATATTTAATTGCCACAAATTTTGTTGAAGGGCTGACATTAGAGCAAGCACTTCAAGCAGGAGAAACATTTCCAGAACAACGTGCGCTTTTAGTTGCAGAACATCTTGCACGAGGAATAAAAGCATTACATGATGATGATTTACTTCATAGAGATATAAAACCAAGTAATGCAAAAATCCAGGATAACGAAGTTACATTACTGGATTTTGGACTTGTTCGAGATGCAGTTATGGAAACTTTTGGTGGAACTCTTGGCGCAGGCTCTATAAAATATGCTCCTCGTGAACAATTAGAAGGAAATGCAACAAAGCAGTCTGATTTATATTCACTTGGATTGACATTGTGGGAGCTCACAACAAGACAAACAGTGAGATTGCGATATGGATTGCATACAGAAACAAGAGCTGACTGTGCAGTGTATGACAGACTTTCATATAGCAACGGATTTGTTGACTTAATACGTTCATTAACACAAGATGATCCAGCAAAAAGACCGGCATCTATTGATGATGTATTAGCAACTATTGAAAGAATTAAGAGAGACGGAATAGAAGAAACTGCATTAATTCCTGTTGAACCAACTGCACTTGCTGCTCAGCCTTCTGCTGTTGCAGTAAGATCTGTTTATGATATTGTAGCGCAATTGCCGCAAGAAGAGCAAGATAGATACTATGCATTAAAAAATAAAAGAGATTTTACACAACAGATGTTAGACCAATATCCAAGAATATTGAGTTATGCATTATATGCACTCACAGATATGATGATAATTGCTGCTGCTACAACATTACACCCTGGTTTGGTTTTATTAGCAGAACTTGGTGTTGGAGTAACTGTATTAGGAAATGGTACAAATATTTATCGTAAAAGAAAAGTAAGAAATCTTGATGAGCAGATTGATATTATACTTGAAACAAATCCAAGACTGAAAGAATTAAAGCAAGAGAGAAGAGATGCAAGAAAATCTGTATCTCGTTATAAACAAATATCATATGGCATTACAATAGGCCTCATGGTACTAATTCCAATTTCTTCTCTCCCCCCATTACATTCTCTTGTATTTTATACTCTTGCAGTGGGTGCAAGTTATTTATTTTATAACACTGGAACAACAGATTATAAAAAAATATTACAAAGAGCAGAATCAGAAATTCCAGCAATAACAGGTCAAGAAACTGCTCAGAAAAAACACAGTATTTGGTATAAAGTAAGAAGAATGTATGAAAGAGCAGATGTCAATAGGTTTAAGAAAGGAAGTTACAGACGATTGCATCATATTGCAGCTAGAGATTATACAACCTTTATTGGTGAAGCAAGAGCTGCTTGTGGTTCTGAAGATAGTACAACACAAGAACTCGCAAAAGCAATGGTACGTTCATATGAAAGACATGGTGATTTTAGAGATACAAGACCAAACATATTAGAAGATCTTTCTCTTTCACGTTGATTAGAAATAATTTAATTCCAAACCTTTAAATAACACGTTTCTTCAAATTATCTCATGACCTTTGCACCAGTAGTTTTAATTGTCAGAGATGGATGGGGTTTTAGTGAGATAAAGAAAGGCAATGCTATTGCAAATGCTAAGCTCCCAAATGATTCTTTGTACAGAAAAAAGTATCCAACAACTCTTTTAGAGTGCAGCGGCAACGCAGTTGGTTTGCCTGCAGGAACACAAGGCGGTTCAGAAGTAGGTCATTTAACTATGGGTGCTGGCAGAATTGTCTGGCAATCTTTGGAGATGATTAACAGAGCTATTAAGGATAATAGTTTTTTTTCAAATCCAATTCTTCTTGATGCAATCCAGAATTGCAAAAAGCATGATTCTGCACTGCATCTTATGGGTTTGTTTTCAGATGTTGGAGTTCATGCCACGACAGAACATGCGTATGCGTTGCTTGAGTTGGCAAAAAAACATAATCTGAAAAAAGTGTACATCCATGCATTTCTTGACGGAAGAGATGTTCCTGAAAGAAGCGCCCACACGTATGTTCTTAAAACGAATCAAAAGATACGGGAAATAGGAGTTGGCAAAATTGCAAGTGTGATTGGCAGATACTATGCAATGGATAGAGACAAAAATTGGGAGAGAACACAGAAAGCATTTGACCTTCTTGTCAACGCAAGAGGATTCAAAGCAGGAAGTGCAGAAGAAGCGATTCTTAATGCTTATGTGAGAGGAGATAAGACAGATTATTACGTCCAGCCGACAGTGATTGTTGAAAATGAAAAACCTGTTGCAATTGTTCAGAAAAATGATTCAGTTATTTTTTACAATTTCAGGAGTGATAGAACGCGGCAGCTCACATCAATAATGACAGGAAAAAAATGTCCATTTAAGATTGATAAACCAAGAATGCATTTTGTCTGCTTTTCTGATTATGATCCTGAATTTAAATTACCGATTGCATTTCCGCAGATTGCAGTAACACACAATATAGGATACTGCATAAGTCATGCTGATGTAAGGCAACTGCGCATTGCAGAAACTGAAAAATATGCACATGTCACATTTTTTTTCAACAGCCAGATTGAGAAGCCATTTTCAAAAGAAGACAGAATTTTAGTTCCTTCTCCTAAAGTGCCTTCGTATGATGTAAAACCAGAAATGAGCGCATACGAGATTACTCATCATCTTCTTACTGCTATGGAAAAGCGCGATTATGCGTTTGTTCTTGTTAACTTTGCCAACCCTGACCTTGTCGGCCACTCTGGCAATTACAAAGCAACAATCAAATGCTGCGAAGTTGTTGATGAATGCGTTGGCAGGATTGTTAAGGAAGTATTGAAGAAAGATGGAGTTGTACTGTTGACAGCAGACCATGGCAATGCTGAACAGATGCTGTACTCTAATGGTGAACCCTGTCCATCGCATACTACAAACAAAGTGCCTTTTACTGTGATTAGTAATCACATTACGCATGAGTTGAAAGATGGAAAAGGACTGCAGGATATTGCACCAACTGTCTTAAAATTGCTTGGTATTCCAAAACCAGTTATTATGACAGGAGAAAGCTTGATTTGACAACGTTCGCATTTTTTGTTACTATTTATTGTATAATAGAAATTACTCAAGTGATACAATTTCTGTAGCACTTTAAGCAGAGAATAAAAGTAATTCCTGTTTGGAAATGGCTTCTGACACAGCGCCAATAGCATCGTAAACTATATTAATACAAGTGATACGAATTTTTCCATGACACTTAAGGAATGGGCAGTTGCATTTATCCGAGGGAAGGATGCTATTAAACAGCAGTTGGTTTCTATAGATGAAAGAGCAACACTTCTTGCAAAATACAAAGATAATAAGGTGCAGGAATTTTTTGCAAAAGAACAAATTGATGACTTGCATAATGTTTTTGCAGCTGCGAAAAAAAGCGATGCAGATGCATTGTATTCTGTGCATGTAGTGTGTTATAACACAGAGCATAATCTGAAACAGCTTATTTTTCATTGGAAAGAATGTGCACAGCATCAGCGATTGTTCGTTTACTTTGTCAATCCACAATCACAAACAGAAACAAAGTGGGTTGTTAATCCATGGCTTCACAGCAGAGTCAGTGATGACAAAAAGCTTGAAACTGGACTGAAAAGCATGTTCAGCATGGTTGAAGAATGGAAGAAAGAATAAAATAATAAAAATAATTTATTGCACAGGTTGCTGTTCTTGTTTATCTTTTCCTAAGCCAAAGAATGCCCAGACTTTTTTGAATGCTTCTTTCATTTTCCCTTGTTTTGGTTCTTGCTGCTGTTTCTGAGGCTCTTCTTCTGGAGGATTCTGCTGTCCTTCTGGAGGACTTTGCTGTTGTGCATCTGCTTGTTCTTGTTTGTCTTTTGGCTGAGCTGCATGCTCTGCTTCTAATGTATCCTTCACTCCAGAATAATCTATATTATTTTTTGCAAGAAGCGCTTCTAATGCTTTGACATAATCTTTTATTTTTTTCATCTCTTCTTCACACTGAGAAACTTGCTGTCCATAATTTGGCTGGCCGTTTGCTTGACCGTTCATTTGAGCTGGCTCTGCAGGTCTTTGTGCAGGAGGCATAGGCTTTTGGTTTTCATTTTTTTGAGGAGCATTTTTTGAATTTAACTCTTCAGGCAATGATATTCCCTGAGATACGAGATTTGCTTTCAAAAATTCACTGTTTACACCGAGATTTTCTAGTTCAATACCGCATCCCATATCCTGCACTGCTGAGAGCAACTCACTAGGTATCTCAGGCAATGCTATTCCTTTTTCTTCATAATATGCCACAAGAGTCTCATATACTTTCTGAACTTCTTCAAATTTCTTGTCACAGTCTTCCTGAGAAGTCTGCTGCGGAGTACCCTGCGCAAAAACAATCCCTATACACACTAATGCCATAATCAATCCTAACAATAATTTTTTCATACTATCCACCTCAATAATGTTCAAATTTTTTCTTCTTAAAAATTTTTTGTTTGTTTTCATTGTTATTGATTAGTAATAGGTTAATTATACTACTTAATAATGCACATAAATCCTTATATACTCTTTTGTCAACAGAGAGTAATAATTTGGAGGTGTTTTAGTTTGGCAAAGAAAAAATCAGCAAAAAAGTTATTAAAGTTAAAGCTTAAAAAATGGCAGAAAAATCTTTTAGTCGGGATAGTAGTTGTGGCAGTCGTCGTTGTGGTTTATTATCTTCTTGCGTCAGAAAAAGGATTATTAAATGAGGACGACGGTACATATTTGGGTGAGGAAGATGATACATATCTTCAGAGTCAGCAAGACCTTATCGAAAATCTGCCTCAGATAACAGGCCAGTCATATTTCGGATACTTGAAAGAAGGATATGTTCTTCATGTCATGTCCAAAGGCAATGATGAACGCATTGAGTTTAAGACATTGAATGAAGATTATACTGTTGACATTGTCATGAACAGAGCATATAATCTTGAGATTGGAGAAACAGTGCTTGCAGATTATGACTATGACGGTGCTGCAGATGTTAGCCTGACATTAGACGGCATTGATTATTACAATAACAGATTTTCTGCAACAATAACATATTTTGGAGAATTGCCTGAAGAAATAATTTCAGAATAAATTATTTTTTTTCTTTTCAATTCTATTCTTTTTTTACTAACTCTATAACAGCTTCACTGTGCAGTGTTTGCGGGAATAAGTCAAACAAAGCTGCGCTCTTGATGCAATATTTCTTGAATTTTTTTACATCCTTGCCAAGCTGGTGTGGATTGCAGGAGACATAAAGAATAACCTCTGGCTGAAGTTCAATCAACTGCTGAATTGTCTTCATATCCATACCGCTTCTTGGCGGATCTGCAATAACGTAAAGGGGTTTTTGCAGTTTTAATCGACGAAGATGTGTTGCATCGCAAACAAGTGCAGTTGCATTTTGTACGTTGTTTTCTTTGATATTTTTTTGCGCAGCAGCAATGCATTCTTTGTTGCTTTCAATAATCAATGTTGTTTTGAACAGTTCTGCGTTGATAATGCCAAATGTGCCAACTCCTGCATACAAATCAAGCAAATGGCCTTTGCCTGCATATTTTTTCATAATTTCATGACAATATTCCTGCATTTTTTCTGCCATTGCAGTATTGTTTTGG
>Ga0233425_10003894_pt1 | contig 26090 bp, 28 predicted proteins | sample Watercolumn_Towu_2_FD_181712 | JGI IMG/M metagenome (GOLD analysis project Ga0233425, IMG submission 181712) | Freshwater microbial communities from Lake Towuti, South Sulawesi, Indonesia - Watercolumn_Towuti2014_140_MG | ecosystem: Environmental > Aquatic > Freshwater > Lake | place... | reverse complement strand
CCCAAAGCCGTTCTCGAAGCGCTCGCAGCATAGCGGCGACGGCGCTCACCACGGCAATTCGCGTCCAGTTCGGGAGGTAGCGGTATGGACGGCAAGGATTTCCGCAAGCTGATCGCGGGCCTCGAAGATGCTCTGGCCTATGCGAAAGGACGTAAGAGCCTCGGCGCGCGGGCGCATCGCGTTAAGGTCGATCGCCCCCTAATCGCGGAAACGCGTCTTAAGGCGGGTCTGACGCAAGAACTCCTAACCACGCTTCGCCGGAAATGACGCAGCGGCTATTGCGCATCGACCAGAAATCGCATTAAGCGACATGCAAGATCGGATGATCGCTCTGATGCGCGGCGAATTCCAGGACAGCGGCGATGTCCGCCGCTTCAAGCAGCGGATAGTCCGCGAGAATCTCGTCGTGCGATGCGCCCGCCGCCAACAGGTCGAGCACGTCCTTGACGCGGATGCGCAAGCCTCGAATGCAGGGGCGCCCGCCGCACTGCTGCGGGTCGACCGTGATGCGATGAAGTTCACTCACGCCTGCGCCCCTTGTTGCGCCGCTTGGCTTTCTAACGCTATTTGCGAGAGTATAGTCGAAAATTCCAGGGTTTGCGATTGGATCGGAATGCGCACAGTCGGGGCCTGACCGAGCTTACGCCGCCTCGGTGACCGCTCTCACTTCAAGGTGGACGCCGGTTCGGCTTTGCAGCGCATTGATGACCGCAAACAGGTTCGCCACTGTCGGATTTCCTTTGGGTCCGAACATGCGCATTAGACTTTTCGTCGGCGTCTGCGTGACTTGCGCCAGGGCCTCGAAACCGATCGTCGCGTTGATATAGTCGCGCAAGATCGATCGGCCGGCGCCGATCTCCCCCGCGAGGAGGAGCTGAATCGCCTCCTGAAACAGCGCCTGCCGAAACGCAGCGTCATTCGTCGCCCGCGCTTGCACAGTCTCCTTGAAACTCCGGGTCAGCGCCATCACGTCACCCTTACCTATTTTTTGGCCTTTTTCGCCTTACGCGCTTTGTAGTTTCGCCAATGCGTCAAAGCATCGGCAATATCGTCGCTCTGACGGCGCTTCGTGCCGCCTCCCAGCAAAATCACCAGCGCCTTGCCATCCCTTCCAAAATAGACGCGATAGCCCGGACCGCGATTGATTTTGAGTTCGGACGCGCCCTCGCCGATCGGCTCAACTTTCGAGGTGTTTCCCTCAGCCAACCGCGCCAAACCCACAGTGATGATCGCGGCAGCCTGGGGGTCGAGGGCCTTGAACCACTCCCCGAAGGGGCTTGCGCCTTTCTCCGTCAGGTATTCCTCAACCTCTATTATTGGTATCATATAAGTTACCAGACTGGAAGCGGAGCAATGAAATCCTCGGGAGGTCGAACCAACGCCGTTGGGCAGCCCTTGCCGTCGGCGACTCTAGCTCTGAGGATACGTATCTTGTTGCTCATCGACGGACCGAGTGAAGGGCGGCAACTAACCGTAGGTGGCGGCGGCGGTCAGCGCCTGCGCGGCGATGTCGCCCGCCCGGATCAAGAGATCGGCGGGCGTCGCCTGACCCTCCGCCGCCAGCGGACCAAGATCGATGATCTTTACCAGCGCATCGGAAAGAATGGCGCGTTGGGTCGTCGTGTCGTTCATCGCGTCCGCGCTCCCTCGACCGGCAACGATAATCGCCAAATCCATGGCATAGAAAGCGGCATCGAAATCCTCGATCAACCCGCCTGTCTCCGTTCGCGCGCCGCCTTTGCGGCCTTGCCGCGCAACAGCGCCATCAGCACTGGCCCAAGCGAGAATTCCCCCTCTCGCGCCTTGCCGGTCAAAACCCGCAAATAGCCGCCGGCGGATTTGATTTCCTCGCCCCGCTGTAGGATCGCGGCGATGACGATCGAGGCGTCATGTTCGCCCAGGACGTCGAGCGCCTGTTTCCAGGCGTCAGGCGAGACGCCAAGCGCCGAGCGCACGATCGCCGCCGCATCGATGAGATCACGCCAGCAGGAAATCTCGCCCCTCTTGCCATAATCGGCAATGTCAGGACAGGCTTGCAGCACCATGCCGAGCGGATAGGCTCGTGGCGGCGACGTTTTCTGTTCCCCGATTCCTGAATTGGGAGCTTCAGTTTCTGCAGCCCCCTCCCTATCGGATTTCGGCCTTTCCGGCATTGGCCCGGACGTTTCGGCCCTGCCTTCTTGAAGGTCAGGTTCAAGATCAGGAATGTTTGTGATTTGATTCTGTATATGGCGCTCAGTTTGAGACTCATTGGCGCTTTTTTTTGTCCTTTTACGTGTGTTTCCAGGAGTTTCTCAATCTCGGTCGCGAAGGCCGCCAATTCGCCTGCCAAAGCCTCTAGCTCGCCCCTCCCAAGGCTGCGCGCATAGCGCCCCGCGAGGACCTGATAGCGCCCATAGAGGCCTTCCCAGTCGCAAATCTTCTGCCCGTCTATCGATACCGACTCGAAGCGAACGCCCTCCTCCATGCCGGTCTCGATCATCTTGACGATGTCGCGCCGCACGATCGTGATCTTCTCGCGCAACAACGCGATGGCGCGGTTCTCGGCGCGCACTTCCTCGGCGAGATTTTCGATCTCGGCCGCGCGCGCGATTAAAGGCGTCAGATCGAAGCCAAAGGCTTCCGCGATCTCGCCGCCCTGCCCTCTCCTGGCGAAGCGTTTGCCATTCGGCGAGTCGCGCCGGATGATCAGCCCGGCCTCGACGAGCGAAGCGAGATGACGGCGCAACGTCGCCGGCGCCATGCCATGGGCGCGGATCGAGAGTTCCCTGTTTGACGGAAACACCACGATTCCGGGAGCTGGCGAATCAGTCTCCCCTTCCCCGGCTGCCGCCTCGGAAAGCGTTAGCGCCGTTTCCTGATGGAAACTGAGCAAGGCGTGCAAAACCGAGAGCGCCCGGTCGGCGACGCCGAGCGGCGCTTTGGCTTCGGTGAGCGCGCGAAACAGCCGCCACTTATGGACAACGGTCTTGGACGCGTCGGGTTTTGCCGCGAAATCTCGTGTCACCGCCTGCGTCGCCACCATGGCAAGCGACAGCGGCCGCCGCCCGAAGGGCGTCGTTGGATGTGTGCGCATGATCCTTTGCCTCGTTCAGGCAAAAGAAATCTGCTCGCCGAAATGGGTGCCAAAACTCTTGACTGTGATTCGCGGAAGTGGGATTCTCAGAGTGCTTAAATCAGAGAAAGGCTTCCGGGCGGCGACGTTCGGGGGCTTTTTTCTTTTGCGGTTCAGTCTCCTGTTTCGCTGCTGACCTTCGCCTCCTTGAACGCCCGATAGAGCGATTCAAGATTGGACGAAATGTATCGGCCGAACTCGCCCGCATTCTTCGATTTGAGCGAGAGGCTGAAAGTGTTTCCCGTGTTGCGGAAGCTCGCCGCGACCGTCTTATCTTCAGGTGCCCAGGTCGCCGATTCTATTTTCAACCGCGCAGCTTTCGGGCGGCCCTTTCGCGCTGTTTCCAGTCGCGCAAGGAGATAATTGAAGCGCTCTGTGGCGTCCTTTGACTGGAACTCATCGGACCGCACGACCTCCATAGCAAAGTCGGCGCTCGCAGGTTGCTTCACCCGCTTCTTGAGTTCTTCCCACCTGTCGCGCCCGATAGTCCTAGCAGCGCCGATTGCCTCGATTACTGCGGCAGGAACTGTCTCCGCCACCGAAAGCATTCGGGACAATAAGGTGTCATCGATCGTCAATGCGGACTTGATGGTGTCTTTGCTCTGCTCCATATCGAGCAGCTTTTTCGCGAACAGCGCCTTTTCGATGAACGACAAATTCGCCCGCGCGGTATTTTCCTGCCCCTGCGCAACAATGTGGGCGATGTCTTCAAGGTTTTTGACGACAGCTCGAACAGGGATGCCAAGTTCCTTGGCGACTCGCGCGCGGCGGTGACCGAACACGATCATGTAGCGCCCCGCGATCTTCGGGTGGGGCCGCACCAGGATCGGCGTCGATTGCCCCTGCTCTTTGATCGCCTCGCGAAGAAGGATGTAGTCTTCGTCGTCGTCTTCGATACGGTCAGAGACGAACGACTGATCGAGCACGCCAACGTCGAGACTGACGATAGCTTCGCCCGCGATCATTTTCTTGGCGTTCTCCGCCATCTCATCGATCGAGATCATCATAGAGCGTGACGCCCCTCGACGGGCGTACTCGTATCGGGCTTCGCTATCGGCTTTCGGCGTCTCTGGACCCGTGACGCTCGCCAGGAGGTTTTTGCGCGCCACGCTACTCTCCTTTCTCCGGCACCAACGCGCCGGAATTACAAGCGATTCTGGATTTCTGCACGGCTGTCAAAACAGAGGTCATTTGCGCCCCCATGCCTTGTGAACCAAAGCCGTGATTTCCTCGTTGACCGCGTTCAGCGCCTCCAAAGCGCGATCATAGGTCGCACGAGTGAACTGAGATCGCTCGACCTCGTACAGTGTCTGGTTGGTAATGCCTGCATCTGAGATCGCCGTGGATTTCACCATTGGGTTCTTCAGCATCTGCTTTGGAAAAAGAGACTGCATGAATCCAACCATCTGAGCCTGAGGACCGTCGGTTGGCTCGTAGCGCGTCACGAGATATCGAAACCATTTGAGCCGCACGTCGGCTCCGGCGCTGCTGATAGACTGGAGAATACCCCCGAGCATGAGCAGAAACTGGCTCATGGACATCACATCGAGCATCTGCGGATGGATCGTGATCAGGACGGAAGTGGACGCGGTCAGCGCTGTCAGGGTGAGATAGCCAAGCTGTGGCGGACAGTCGATCACAACAACGTCGTAACGCTGGTCGACATCTTTCAGAGCATCAGTGATGCGGGTAAAAAACATCCGGCCCTCCAAGGACGATTTGTTCGACGCCGCGAGGGGGGTGTCATATTCGTATTCCTGAAGTTCCAGATTGGCCGCCACGATGTCGAGACCGGGAAAATTCGTCGGCCGAATAACATCGGAAATTGGCTTTCTTGCCTCGTCGTAACGAAGAGCCTCGTAAAGCGAGGGATTCCTATCGAGTTCGGGCTGAATGCCGTGAAGCGCAGAAAGCGAGGCCTGCGGATCAAGATCGATTGCAAGGACGCGGTGGCCTGTGAGGGCCAGATGCTGCGCAAGATGAGCCGCTGTCGTCGTCTTTCCGCTGCCGCCCTTGAAATTGACGACGGCAATGACCTGCAATTGCTCTCCGGTTCTCCTGTGCGGAACATAATTTTTGAAATCAGCGCGCCCATGACGATCAAGATAGTGCCGCAGTTCGAGCATTTGCTCGGCCGTGTAGGTCCGTCGCCCCGAAACTGAGGTTGTCGGGATCGGCCCCTTTCCTTCGAGATGAAGCTTCTTGATGTTGGACTGCGTCACACCCAAGAAATAGGCAACCTCCGCCAGCGAGAATGGGCGCAGGCTTTTGATGGCGTCGGGTGGATAGTGTTCGAGCCGGAGCATATTCAACTTATCGGAGATCAGTTCCCCTTGGTGGAGAATAATCTCGTGGAAGCTGAAACTGTCCATTTCGTCGACAGGTGTCGTCACATTCATCGGCGTCATTTCCAAGAATAACGCTTTTCCGCGCGATATCGGGTTTCAAGCGGGAATTATGCCCGATTCTCTCCTCGTGGCAACGAATTTTAAATCAATGAAAAGTTAACGCTGTTAAGGTCTGCTATTACGGCGGCAAGGAGAACGCTCTTGTGAAGCAATGATTTGATTTAATGCGTTTTCTCGTCATTATGCACGGCTCTCAAAATCGGCGGGGGTGAGCGGGCTTCGCGTCCGAGCGTAGCCGATACAATTGAGCTGTCCGAACGAGGAATGTGCCTGGACAGCACTCATGCGCCGCCCTTTACGAACCGCCACACGGGGATGCCCATCTTACGGGCCTTGTCGGCAAGGTTCTCGACGATGCCGGAACCGGGGAAGACGATGACGCCTATCGGCAGCGTTTCGAGCATGACGTCGTTGCGCTTGAACGGCGCCGCGTTCTTGTGCCGGGTCCAATCCGGCTTGAAGGCGACCTGCGCGACTTTGCGATTGTCCGCCCAGCAAGCGGCGATACGTTCGGCTCCCTTGGGACCTGCGCCATGAAGCAGAACCATGTCGGTATGCTTGGCGCGAACCTTGTCGAGGGTCGCCCAGATGTGCGCGTGATCATTGCAGTCGGGACCGCCCGCAAACGCGATGCGAGGACCGGGGGGCAAAAGCACCTGCGTCTCGACGAGCTTCTTCGCGTTGAGGAAATCACGGCTGTCGATCATCGCTGCGGTTAGCGCTCGATGATTGACCATCGAGCCCCCACGCGGACGCCAAGACGAGCCCGTCTCGGCCGCGTAAAGTTCAGTGAGATGGTCGCGGAAGAATTCGAAGGCATTGCGCCGCTCGGTGAGCGTCAGGCCCTGCGCGATCAAGCGCTCAAGTTCGACGGAGCGGATTTCGGAGCCGTCCTGTTCAGCGTGAGAGCGGCGCTGCCCGGTCTCGTTGTCATCGAGGTCGCGACCGATGCGCTCAGCCTTGCGGTGGAAGAGATTGACGAGCGACCAGAGAAGGTCGGGAAGATCGGCTTCGAGTCGCGTGTCAACGAAAAGACCCGACAAGGCTTCCACGACGGATTCGAGAGCGAGCGTCGCCGCATCGGAGGAGGGGAGGGGATGCGGATCTGGTTCGTCCTCGAAGGGGCGATAGCCGTGAAGGGCGAGTTCGTCGAGGAGATGCCAGGTCGCTGAACTCGCGTCACGATGCAAAGGCTCGGAGTCAAGGCGAGGGGAGGAGATCTCGTAAGTCATGGCGGCTGCTCTTTCGTTGGAGGCCGCGCCCATCGCGGCCTGACAGCGATCGAAAGCCACAGGCGGACTGCGCCGCACCCGAAGGGCCAAAGCAGCGCGGAGGACGCGCGACGCCGAATTGTTTGGGGCGCGAGGAATGCCCTGCGGGGACGCGTGGGGCAGGGGAAAGAATTCGGCGTCGCGCGTTGCGGCAAGCGGACCGCTTGTGGCGGCATCGCTGCTCTCTCTCAGGCCGGCGCGCGGCCTATTCGAGAAAGAGCGGCGGAGGAAGACATCGATGATGAAGCTTCGCGCTTACGATTGCCCCGCCCACGCGATGTGTCGCTCCCTTTTCCGTCGGCGCGCTCTCGATCACTCGAACAGTTTCGCCAAGTCGGCCAGCGGCCGAAACAGCTTCATCGGCTGATCCGGAAACGGCAGGAAACTTTCGCGCTCGTAGAATCGACGGGCGGCCGCATCCTTGGCGTCGACAATGACGGCGAAGGAGGCGATCTCGCTGCGCACGGCGCGATGGAGCGCGTCCGCCAGCAGAAAGCGGCCATACCCGCGGCCTTGCAGTCGTTGATCGACCGCGAGGCGTCCGAGCAGCGTCGCCGGGATGAGCGGATATCGAGGCAAGCGCTTGGTTATTTCGATCGGCAGCTCCGTGAGTCGAATGGCCGTCGACGACAGCATATAATATCCGCCAATTGCTCCGTCCGGCAAAATGAGCACGAAAGGCGCCGCGAGCTTTTTGCGGGCGTCCTGGCCGGCTTGAGTTCGGAAATATTGATCGAGCGGTTCGATGCCGCTGCTGAAAGAATTTCGGTCGTGCTGCGGTCCGAGCGCCTCGATGCGGAGCGACTTGTCCGGTGCGGCGGTCACCTTTTTAGCGGCCGGTGGCCTCGCGATAGCGGCGCACTGTCTCGCGGAGCCGATCGTTCATGGACTGCGGATTGAGGAGGGCTTCAACAAACGCCTGGCTGTCGCGGACAGATAGTTCGAGTTGCTGATGCTCCTCGATCGTCCGCCGCGCGGCGTCTTGAACACTTGTCAGCACAAAATCCGTCACCGTCCGACCCTCCAGAGCGGCGGCGCGCTCGATAAGCGTCTTCTGGTCAGCTGTGACCCGCGTCTCGAGGCGCTGGGAACGTGCGCGACCGCGAGTCGGCTTCGAAGCTGTGTTGGCCATGGCTCTTCTCCCGGCTAAAATGTACGGCCAAAACCCGGCCACTGCAAGACTATTCGCCCTGGACTAGCTGACGACGTCGATCTCACGGTCGCATGCGAAAGAAGGACGCGAACCTGACGTCGGCTTGCCCGGCAATCAACGTCACAGCCTCGCATGCAAGAACGCGCCGATGTGCGCGATCACTGCGCGCCCTTCTGGCAGGATGCTGCGCGCGAACATAGGCCAGAGATGAAACATCCGCGGCCACACTTCGAGTTCGACATCGCGGTCGACTGCTCGCAGGTGCTCGGCCATTCGCACCCCATCATCGCATGGCGCCTCGTCGCTGCCGACAAGTATGAGAGTCGTCGGCAGGCCGAACGGATCGCCATAGAGTGGAGAGTCGTGGGGCGAGCGGGGTTCCGCGCCGGCGAGATAAAGCTCGACCGGCGCCATCGGATCGGAAAAGCCGTGCCCGGTGAGTGATTGGCAAGATTGAGGCGGCTTAATTTGCTGGGGAATTCGACCGTGCTTTCCGGCTCCCCAACGCACGCCAAGAATTCCACGGCGCTATAAGAACGATGCGATGCCCCCAAAGAAGACCCTCTCCGCGAAGAACCTCGAAGCGCTCGGTGCCGAGCGGTTGGCTGAACTCCTGATCGAGATCGGCGACACGAATGCGGCGGTCAAACGCCGTTTGCGGCTTGAACTCGCCGGCGCGCAAAGTCCTGCCGACGTCGCGCGTGAAATCCGCAAGCGGTTGAACGCTATCGCCCGCTCCCGGAGCTTCGTCGACTGGCAGAACCGGCGCAGCCTCGTCGATGATCTCCAGACACAGCGGCGCGCGATCGTCGATCATCTCGGAAAGACCGATCCGAAAGAAGCGCTCGATCTGATGTGGGGTTTCATGGCGCTGGCCTCGTCCGTCTTTGCGCGCTGCGACGACAGCAGCGGCACGGTTATCGGAATTTTCCACGAAGGCGTGAACGATCTTGCGCGACTGGCCGAAGCGGCTAAGGACGATGCGAAAGACGTTGCCGATCGTGCGTTCGAGGCCTTGCTCGACAATGATTATGGCCAATTCGACGGCCTTGTCACCGCTCTTAGCCCAGCGCTCGGCGACGCGGGTCTCGAACATTTGAGGCAACGCTTCGTCGCTTTGTCCAAAGAGCCTGTCGAAAAGCCGGCCGAGCACGAGCGACGAAATATCGGCTGGACGACGGGCGGACCTATCTACGAAGACGAAATCGCCAATCGTCACCGCGCCCACGTTGTCGAAATGGCGCTGAGGGACATTGCCGATGCGCAGGGCGACGTCGACGCCTTCATCGCCCAATATGATCGCGAAACACGAAAGGCTCCACGCATCGCGGCCGAGATCGCTGAGCGGCTTCTTGCCGCCGGCCGAGCTGCGGAAGCTTTACAGGCGATCGACGCCGCGGAACACAAGCGTTCTGGCTGGCCGGAATTCGAATGGGAGGACGCGCGCATCGCGGCGCTTGAGGCGTTCGGACGAAGCGACGACGCGCAAGCGGCGCGCTGGTCGTGCTTCGAACGATTTCTGTCGGCGCGACACTTGCGCGACTATTTGAAACGGCTGCCCGATTTCGACGACATTGAAGTCGAAAACCGAGCGCTCGATCACGCCGAGAATCTCGCAAATTTGTCCGCGGCGCTGACGTTCCTCGCGTCCTGGCCTGCGTCCGATCGTGCGGCGAAACTTCTGCTTAGCCGGACAGAAGAATTGGACGGCGATCGTTACGAGGTGCTGACGCCCGTCGCCGACGCCCTCTCCGGCAAACATCCCTTGGCGGCGACTCTGGCCCTGCGCACGATGATTGAGTTTTCTCTCGATCACGGCCGATCCAGTCGATACAAGCACGCCGCTCGCCATTTTCAGGAATGCGCCAGTCTCGCTTCGGTAATTTCGGATTTTGGAAAATGGGAGACGCACGAAGCTTTCGCCGCGAGACTGCGCGGAATGCACCGGAAGAAAAGTTCTTTTTGGAGTCTTGTTAACTGAGAATTTTTTGGCGCGGCTTCAGAAGAAATGGAACCTGACGACGGACGACCGGCATGGGTGGAAAGCTGTCATTTGCGCGACGCGCTCACCAATGACAGCGTTGCGCCGATACTGTTGAAAAAGTCTTTTCGGGAGGCTGCGCGAAATTTCTCGAAGCCGCTGCCGCGCGGTTAGAAAAAGGAGCCGAGGGCCTACGTGCTAAAGCATCAACTGAACGACGGGCTTCCGCTAATCTTTCACGATGGCATTGAGCGGCGATCGCTCGACTGAAACGTGCTTCGCGTCGATTTTGACGGGTCCCACTTTTCGGACTTTTTCAACAATATCCGCCATTTCTGGACCTTCCTGCAAGGTTTCATATGAGCGCGGGCCAGCGAAGCCCCCGTCATCCATGGAAGATTGGAAGCGCCTGAGGCTGGATAATGATCAAGAGGCCGTAGGCGAAGATGATAATGCCCACGGCCTGCGCCACAGCGAGGCCCCACGGTAGGGTCTTCTCGGCGAAAACGATAACCGTCACCGTCGCAAGTGCGGCGACATTCATCATGCCGAGAGGAAACATGATCGCGCAAAGCAGCCAGCAACAGCCGAGGCACCAGGCGCCATGGATCGCGCCCATCTGCAAGGCGCCGAGCGTTCCCTCGCGCCAGGAGGTCATGATGAAGCTCATCGGCGTGCGGCACTTTGTCAGGCAGAGATCCTTTAGCGGCGTAATCTGATAGAGCCCCGCCGCGACGAGGATCAAACCGCCCATGCGCGCCGAAGTCTGCGCCGAGAGATCGAGACGCGTCGCGAGCGCATCTGCGGCAAGCGCGCCAATATAGGCTGCGACGCCCGAAGCGACCCAGACGAGAAGATAGCCAGCGAGAAAGACCCATGTCCCCACGAAGGCTTGTTGTCGCTTGCGTCGGACGCTCTGCGCCTTGTGGAAGGTGAGCGCCATCGGCGCGGCCGCCGGGAACATCATCGCAATTGTCATCGCCAGCCAGACGGCAAGGAAGAGCGGCGCGCCGAGACCCATGGATGGCGAAGCCATGCGGATGTCGGTCTCATGTGCGGCGCCCTGCCAGATCAGAAGGAGCCAGGCCACAATCGACAAGGCGATCAGCGCGGCGAGGATCGCATTGCGATGAATGGCGATAGGGTCCGGACGGGTTTGTTCCATGCCGTCAGCGCCGTTTCTCAGTTCGACCATTCGATCGGCGCGTAATGTCCGTTGCGGCCGGAGTTGTTCCAGTTCCAACCGTGGTCGCTGAAGCCGTTGCCCTCGCGACCAACGCCAAAGGCGATTTTCTCCGGGGCGAGCGGATGCCCCGTCATGCCCCAGATTTCGCCGCTCGGATGCATGCTCGCGAGCGGGTCGACGGCGACGGTAAGCACGCCGGGGATTTCGACTGAGCGTGATTTGCCCTCGATCGCGTAGCGGATCGGAGCCTTCTTGACGCCGAGATGCGTCCCGACGAGCGCCGCGAAGACCGCCATCGGTCCGCCTTCGCCGCCGCCGAAAATTGCTTCGAGAGCGTCGGTCTGTTCGTCGGTTGCGCACTCGTCGATATAGGCGGCGAGCGTCCAGTCGCCTTCCGCCATGGGACCCGGCGTATGCGCGGCAAGCACGACATTCAGCCCATCCAGCGCGACGTCGCCATAATTTCCCTTGTCGATGTGAAACGCCAGAACGTTGTCACAGCAACCTTGCGTCGGCGTCGCCATCATGGCCTTGGTCGAGACCAGGCAGGGACAGACGATGTCGCAACTGCAGTTCTCGAGATAATCGCCGATTAGGCACCACTTTGTTCGCCTCGCCATTTTCCGATGTCTCCGCGGCCGTAATCTACTGACCCTTAAAAAGGCTCCTTGAAGGGCCTGAGGTCCATTTCGTGAGTCCAGGCGCTGCGCTTCTGACAGTGCAGCACCCAATAGGCGTCGGCGATGTCGTCCACGGCAAGGACGCCATCTGCGCCTTTGGAGCGAGCGTATTTGGCGAAAGTCGTCGCCGCATATTCGCCCGCAATGACGCCGTCGATGACGATATGGGCGACATGAACGCCCTTTGAGCCAAACTCGCGGGCGAGGCCTTGGGCGACGGCGCGCAAGGCGGCTTTGGCCGCGGCGAAGGCAAGGAAGGGCGGACGCGCCCGCAAGGATGCGGTTGCGCCAGTGAAAAGGATCGTGCCCTGCCTGCGTTCGGAAAGGCGCCGGGCGGCCTCCCGTCCGACGATGAAGCCGCCAAAGGCGTTTTGTCGCCAAAGGCGCTCGAAGAGTTCGGGCGTCGTGTCCTGAGCGGAAGCAGCGACGTTGTTTCCCACATTGTAGGCGACAAGCTTGAGGTCGCCATCGCGGTCCGCTTCGTCGAAGAGGGCGGCGACATCGGCTTCGCTTGTTGCGTCGGCGGCCTTGATCGCGACCGCGCCGCCCGTCGCGGCGATTTGCTCGGCGATGACCCGCAGCCGCTCCGGTGTGCGGCCCGCGATCGTGACGCGGAGCCCTTCTCGCGCGAAACGGCGCGCCAGCGCGGCGCCGAGACCTGACTCGGCGCCGACGCCAACCACGATTGCGGCGCCCTTATTCAACGTCGTCCCTTGTGTCATAGTGCATCCAATCTTTTGGTCGCTCTCATGCGCGCCCAAAGAGAAGAATGAAGTTGTTCGCCGGCATGTCCACGATTCTTTTAAGCGCGATATTGTGCGGCTTGGCGGCGCGCTCGAGGTCGCGAACGTCCTTAAGGCCCCATTCTGCAATCTTGGGGGCGAGGATCTCCTGATCAAAGGCGGCGTTTGACTCAGTCGTATAGTCACCATCAACCTTAAAGGGCCCGTAGATCGCGACGAAACCATCCTCGGTCAACACACGGTCAGCGACTTGAGCGATGCCGTCGCAGATCGACACTGGCGCGACCTGAAAGAGGTTCACGACAAAAATGACGTCGTAAAGCCGATCGCTGGCGCTGGGCCAGGTCTCGGGCGCCGTCAGATCGATTTTGACGGGATCGAAGATGTTCTTGCCGCCCGCTTCGGCGCGCTTCTTTTTGATGGAGTCGAACACCTCGACATTATAGTCGGAGGGCTGGAACGACAGACTCGGGAAATGCGGCGCGAAATAGTTTATGTGATTGCCGGCGCCGCTCGCAAGTTCGAGCACATTGCCGCTTTTCGGAAAAATGTCCTTGAACACTACAAGGATGGGATCGCGGTTTCGATTTCCAGCCCAAGCGACATAGGGGCTTAGCGGATGCGGATCAATCTGTGGACGATCTGCAGGCACATTGACGGACATGGCGGCCCTCCTTAGCGTTCCTTAAAAGCTTGCGTCGCTCGCCGGGCGGAGCGAAAGCGCCCTTGGACGCTTTGCGCGCGGTCTATGTTGGCTGTTTTTCGTGGGCGAGCTCGCGCCGAAAAGCTTTATCGAACGTGGCCGACAGGGTAAAATTCGAAAAATTCATGGGCCTATTCGGGAATTTGAAATCCTGGAAAAGCTATAGTGCGAGTGCTCGACCGCGGACGCCGCTCGCAAAAGGCGGCTGGATCATGGTCAACCTCAGGTCGTTCGACCTCAATCTGTTGCTGGCGCTAAAAGCGCTTCTCGAAGAGAGGAACGTGTCACGCGCTGCCGAAAGGCTACGCCTGAGCCAGCCCGCCATGAGTCATGTCTTGAGCAGGCTGCGCAATCAACTCGATGATCCGATACTCGTGAAGTCGGCGTCGGGCATGGTTCCTACAGCGCGCGCGCTTGCGCTGCTGGAGCCGACGGTCGCGGTGCTTCGTGAGATCGAAAGGATCGTCGAGTCGCCGCCAAAATTCGATCCGGCGACAAGCCGTCGGCGTTTCGTCATCGCCACAAGCGATTATGTCGTGTTCGCCGTGCTGCCGAAGCTTGCCGAGACGATCCTGCGCATCGCCCCGAACATCGAAGTGCATGTTCGGCAGCCGATCGTCGGGTCGCCCCACATCGCTCTCGAAAAAGAGAATATCGATCTCGCGATCGGCTTCGACGCAATCTTTGGCAGCACGCCGCATATCTGCTCGGACGCGTTGATGGGCGAGAGCATTGTTTGCCTGACAAGGCAAAGCAACGCCGCGGTCCCGGGCGATGAGATCACCCTGGCGCAATTTCTGGAATGCAAGCATATGTTGATAACGTGGCGGGAAGCGGGGACGGGCCTCGTCGACGACTGTCTCGCGAAGCTGGGGCTACGTAGAAATATTTCCTTGATCTTACCGAATTTTTTGACGACGCCTTGGATTCTCGAGAAGACGGATTTGCTGCTCTGTCTGCCTCGGAGGATGGCCGATACGTTCGTACAACTGGCGCCGCTCAAAATTCTGCCGATCCCGATCGACCTGCCTCGCTACGAGTTGAGAATGCTCTGGCATCCGCGCCACGAGAAGGATCGCGCGCATATGTGGCTAAGAGAGCGCCTGCTTATAATTTGCCGCCGCGACAGCGACAACAATGCGAAGGCCGAGGATGGGGCCACGGGACTGCTTCACTAAAGCCGAATTTCTGCGGGGGTCAGTCGACACTGTCCACGTTGCCTCGCGCTTTGCTTTAGAGAAGCCGAGTCGACACGCCGCCGGAATGCGGACCGACGAATGTCCTAGTTGGGTCAGACGAAGCCTTTTGCGACACGCATCAGGAGCGGCCGCTTTTGAACGCAGACGTTGGCAGGTGTTTCACTAACTGGAGCCGAAGGCGTTCCCGCGCAATGTACTGCAGATCGTTGTTGAAATCTTTGCCTTGCGAGACAATCCTTCCAACTTGGACGCCTTCAGCCACAGCGCGTTCCGCCAGCTTGCGCGCGGCGTTTTGACCAGTGCGATCATTATCAGCGGCGATGAGCAGCCGGCGTAAGCCGGCTGGAATTTTCCACGCCGCGAGATGCGCCGCCGAGAGCGCCGCGACCATCGGCGCGTCAGGCAAAACGCTTTTCAGCGAGAGAACGGTTTCGATGCCTTCGCCGATGATCGCGAAATCATCGATGACGCCGAAACACACGCCATTGCCCAAAATGGCGCCGAGCGCACGACGCGGTGACGAAACACCCGCTTTTGCGTTTCGCTTTGGATCAAGAAACGTCCGATGAATCCCTGTGATCTCGCCGTCATTATTGGTGACGGCGGCGACAAGCGCCGGCAACTTACGAGATGGCCTGTCAGGATGCTCGCGGTAGATCAGCGCCGGGTGATAGCGCAGCGGCGCGTCATGGAGATTGGCGGTGATTTTTCTCGCACGCAGATAGGCCTCAGCCTTGGTGCCGATGATCAGCTGCGACGCCGCCCAGATTTTGCGCGCGAACGCGATCGTGTCGCATTCCCTCGAATTCTCATTGCGACGCTCTGTCGACGTCTCGCGCGGCGCCCGCAAAAAGCGCCGCGCCTCGTCGAGTGCGCGCCCGATCGACTCATAACCCTCGCGCACCGCGATCAGGTCGAGAAGATCGCCGCGCTCGCCGCTTGCGGCATCCGTCCATTTCCCGCGCGCGCCTTTGCCAGAGAGGGGACCCTTGAGGCGAACGAACAGGCTGCGGCCCGCATGATTGTTGACGTCGCCGACGATCCAGTAGTTTCCAGTTCGTCGGCCATTGGAGAGATAGTGCTTGCACACAGCCTCGACATTTTCGGCAAGTCCGCGCGACAATTCCCGTGCGGGGCTTTGCATTGCTGCCTCCTGCTTCAAGGATTGACGTGCGATGCGGGCGCAATACGCAGCAGCGGATGCAGCTCGAGCAGTTTCTCGACGATCGTCGCCGCGTCATCACAGAGCGGCGCGAAGAGCCGCAGCTTCCATGCGATGATTTCTGACATGAGACCCAACGCCTTCAGCCGATCGACGCTCGTGTCGGCAAAGCCAACGAGTTCGAGTCGTTGGCGCGTCATGACGAGAGATCGCTTCAGAACCAGGCCATCAACGAGAATGAGACTCGCGCCGTCCTGCATGACGGCGGCGATCGCTGTTGCCGGCGCGAGGGCGGGGGCGTCGGCGCCGGAAGATTCGAGCAGCGCCGCGGCGCTCGCCGGCGAAACAAGCCGTCCGATGACGCGTTCCCCTTCGTCGGTTTGCAGCCGATAGACTCGCGCGGTTTCATCGGGGAGCCGATTCCAGACTGGCAGCAGCAAGCCGGTCACCATATGAAACGTGCTCTCGGTGAATTCGGGAATATCGGCGACCTCAGCTTCCCAGGCCGCCTGAAACTCGCTCGCGCTGACGTCACGCCACTGCGACCGCTCCAGAGTTTGAACCGAAATCACATCGCGATGAGCCGGGCGTAGCAGCCGCACGCGGGGCTGAACGGAGCCGTCGTCCAGCATAAGGCAGGACGCCGGTAGTTTGACCGCGGCGCGGCCCGATTGCTCGTTGATCATGAGGTGAGCCGATTGAGATGCGGTCGCAAGTTCGAGCGCGTCGGCCAGCGTCGTGATCCGCGTCCTGTCCTTACGGGCAAACGTCAGCAACTGCGTTTGCGCGCCGCTCTTGCCGTGAGAAGCGATCGTTTGACGCGCGGTTACGACGAGGCTTTGAGCTGTGACCGTTTCGACGCCGACATCGAAGATTCCGGCCTGGACCGCCGCCTCGACCTGGGCCTCCATCAATCCCTCGAAGATTTCGAATAATCGGTTCTGCAGCGCGATCGGCAAAGCGAGAATGCGATTGAGAAAGGTCGAGATCGGCGGCAATTCCTCCTTGAGGCTGCCGTCCTGGTCGGTGAGATCGAGGCCCGTCGCTTCCGTAAAGCGCATCAATGAGCAGCCTTCGACCTTTCCCGAAAACATCAGCTGATAGAGCTGTCGCAGGGCGCTGCGCCCATAGGGGGATTCGAGATTGTCCTCGGGCCGGAACAGGCCCTGACCGCCGGTCTGGCGCTGGCCCCTCGTGATCGCGCCGAGCGTGTCCAGCCGCCGTGCGATCGTCGAGAGAAAGCGCTTTTCCCCCTTCACATTGGTCGCGACCGGGCGGAAGAGCGGCGGCTGCGCTTGATTGGTGCGATTGGTGCGGCCGAGGCCTTGAATGGCGTTGTCGGCCTTCCAGCCGGGCTCGAGGAGATAGTGGACGCGTAGTCGCTGATTCCTGGCGCTTCGCTCAGCGTGATATGACCGCCCTGTGCCGCCGGCATCGGAAAAGATGAGAATGCGCTTCTCGTCATCCATGAAGGCCTGCGTCTCGCTATAGTTTACGGAAGCCGGCCGGTTTTCGACGCAAAGGCGATCCGAGCCGTCGGCGTTGGTCTTGCGGACGATCCGACGCGAACGGCCCGTGACCTCGGCGACCATGTTGGCCCCGAAGCGCTGAACGATCTGATCGAGCGCGCCCTGAACGGCGGGAAGGGCGGCGAGATGTTCGATCAACCGGTCACGCCGCTCCGTCGCCTCGCGCGATCGAACGGGACTGCCATTGTCGTCGACCACGGGGCGCGAGTGCAGATCGCCATTCTCGTCGGAATAGACTTCATAGAGCTGCGTCGGGAATGAATGGGCGAGATAGTCGAGGACATATTCGCGCGGGGTGATGTCGAGCGAGAGGTCTGCCCATTCGCTCGTCGGGATTTCTGAAAGGCGGCGCTCCATCAAGGCTTCGCTCGTCGAGACGATCTGAATGACAGCGGCATGACCCGATTCCAGATCGCGTTCGATCGAACCGATGAGGCTCGGGACTTTCATCGCCGTGATCAGATGATTGAAGAAGCGCTGCTTGTTGGACTCGAACGCCGAGCGCGCGGCGCTCTTGGCGTTGCGGTTATAGGCCTTGCCGCCTTCGCCGGTGATGTTCGCCGCCTCCAACGCCGCCGTCAGATTGTTGTGAATGATCTCGAAGGCGCCGGCGTAGGCGTCATAGATGCGGATCTGCTCTTCGGAGAGCTGATGCTCCAGCATCTCGACCTCGACGCCAGCGTAAGAGAGGGCACGCGATGCATAGAGACCGAGCGCTTTGAGATCCCTCGCCAGCACTTCCATCGCGGCGATGCCGCCCGCCTCCATCGCCGTGACAAAATCCTGGCGCGTCGCGAAGGGCATGTCGGTCGAGCCCCAGAGCCCAAGACGCGTCGCGTAGGCGAGATTGGCGACGATCGTCGCGCCCGTCGCCGAGACATAGAGAACGCGGGCGTCGGGCAGGGCGTTCTGTAGTCGCAGGCCGGCCCGGCCTTGCTGCGAGGCGGTCTTCTCGCCGCGCTCGCCCTTGTCGCCAACAGCGTTGGCGAGCGCATGCGCCTCGTCGAAAACGATCACGCCGTCGAAATCGGCTCCGAGCCAGTCGATGATTTGCGAAAGACGCGAGGCTTTCAGCGCGCCATCACGGCCCTGCCTCTCGTCGGAACGTAGCGTCGCATAGGTCGTAAAGAGAACGCCTTCGGCAAGACGGATCGGCGTTCCCTGCTTGAAGCGCGACAGCGGAACGATCTGGAGCTTTTCCTGCCCCAACGCCGCCCAGTCGCGCTGCGCGTCCTCGATGAGCTTGTCGGATTTCGAGATCCAGAGCGCCTTGCGGCGACCTTTCAGCCAATTGTCGAGAACGACGCCAGCGACCTGACGGCCTTTGCCAGCTCCCGTGCCGTCGCCGAGATAATAGCCGCGGCGAAAGCGGACAGCCTTGTCGGCGTCGTCGGGAGCCGCCGAGACCGTATCGAAGCTCTCATTGACTAGGAACGCGCCGGCGAGATGATCGCTGTGGGCTTCGCCGGCATAGATGACGCTCTCGAGCTGCGCGTCGGAGAGCAGCCCCGACTCGATGACGCTCTTGGGGAGATGTGGCCGATAGGAGGGTTTCGGCGGGGCGACCGACGCCATGGCGGCGGATTGCACGAGCATCGTCGGATGCAGGCGGGCGCCGTCGATCGCAATCGATTGGACCGAGTAACGCTCATAGAGCCCAGCGCTGAGCGCGCCACCCTCGGGGGCCTTCCACTCGCGAGCTTCATAAGCGACTTCGACGACCGCCGCCGCCGGAATATTGCCTGCAGGAGCCGACTTTGGCGCCGCTGCTCGCGCCACGCCCGACTCTGACGCCCTGGTTTGCAAAGACGCCGGACGTTTGACTGCCGAGGAGGGGAGGGGGCTTGTCGATGACGCAGTGAACGCCGTCGACTGCGCCGATGAAGCACTGAGCGCCGCGCGCGGCGGAACCTTTCGCAGAACAAGCGCGAGCAGCTCTTCGAGCGATCCAACGGGCCCGAAACCAGCGGGGAAGACTTTCGGATTCTTTGCTGGCGTCCGGTCGAAAATCGTCAGCCGGCTTTCGACGCTCGTTCCATGGCGCGCAAAGAACCCGCGCGCGAGCGAGGCGGTGAAGATAAGCCTGCCATGCTCCTGCAAACGCTCGAAACTTCCGCGCCAAGCGTTCGACGTCGGCGCAAAACTTTCGCCGGTGATGGCGACGAGCCGGCCGCAGGCTCGAAGACGCAATAGCGCCGATCGCATATGTTCGACGGTCGCCGCCGCGTGACGCCCTTCGATCAAGGGCGAGGCCGAAAAGGGCGGGTTCATCAGCACGACGCTCGGGGCGAGATTTCCGTCGAGCCGGTCGTTGATCTGCGCGCCGTCGTAATGCGCGAGAGCCGCCGCCGGGAACAGTCGCGCGAGCAGCCGCTGGCGTGTCTGCGCCCATTCATTGAGAATCAGTGTCGCGCCCGCGAGCTCGGCGAAGATCGCCAGCATTCCCGTTCCAGCGGAGGGCTCGAGCACGACGTCGCTGGGAGTGATCCCCGCCGCCAGACTCGCGACATAGGCGAATTCAAGCGGCGTCGAGAATTGCTGCAGCGCATGGCTCTCTTCTGAGCGCCGCGTTTCGCTCGGCAGCAGCGCGCCGATTTTCGACAGCATCATGAGAACGCGCGCCGGATTGTTTTCCGCGCGCGCGAACATCGCCGGCCCATAACGGCGTAAAAACAACACCTGCGCCACCTCGACCGCTTCATAGGCGTCTTTCCAGCTCCAGGCCCCTTGCGCGTCGCTCGCGCCAAAGGCGCTTTCCATGGCGGAGCGCAGGGCAGGGGCGTCGATGACGCGACCCTTGGCGAGATGGGCGACGAGCGTCTGCGCCGCCATCACGAGCGCGTGCGGCTTATCGGTGGATATGAAGGAAAGTTCGGACTGGTCGCGGGACGCTGCAGCGACGGCGAGGATCGAGCTCATCGATTGTCTCCGGGGTAACTGCCCGGGACGCTCTCTCTTTCCTGCTCCCGGGCTCGCCCTCCCGGCAAAGCCCTCTTCCTTCTCCCCCTCAGCCTCTCCCGCGCGCCAGCCGTTTGACGGCGAGCGACCCAAACATCCGGCTGATGCGCGAGAGATCCCCGCTTATCACCACTCGAGCATAGCCGGCGAGCTTTGCCAGCTCATCGAGCAATGACAGCGGCGCGAAATGATTTCGCCCGCCCTCATAATCGCGCCTGCCGTTGCAATTTCGGATCAGCACGCCGCTATCGGCGCCCGTCGCTGGCTGCGAAATCTGGATGTAGATGCACTCGCCATGCAAAATGATTTCGCCGGAGAGGGCGACGCCGCCAATGCAACTTCGGACGTCGAAAGAATCTGGCGAGAGCCGCAGCTCTTTTGCGAGCGCCCGCAAGGCGGCGCGTCCTTTATGGTGAAACAGTTTCTTCTGCGCACCGTCATAGGCGCAGCGCCTATATCAATCGAACATCTTTATCTCCTGAAAACGAGAAGAGCCCGCCGGGTCGGGCGGGCTCGTGGTTCGCGCGGCATGTTTCGAACAGGCCGGACTATTCGGCGGCCTCCGGGACCATCGACTCCGTCTCGCCCTCGGCGAGAAAGGCGGGAAGGTCGTCGTCACTTCCCGCCGGCGCTTCTTCGCCGATTTGTGCGGGCGTCGCCTCGATCGTCGGGACGTAGAAGTCTTGCGTTCGCAAGACTTCGGGCAGCCAGCCGCTGCCTTCGAGCAGGCGCTCGGCTTCCGCCGCCATATCGGCTTTCTTCAGGTGGTCGATCATTTGCGCCGTCGCCTCGCCCTTCGCTTCGTGAACGGCGGCGAGAATTTGCGTCTTCGTCACCTTCCCGAAATAGTTCTCGACCGTCGCGCTCCAATAGTCCCGCATGTCGAGCGCGAGATGCTCGGCGAGACGATCGGCGTGATCGAATGCGGCGACGCGCCGCTCATGCGGAAAATAAAGCGCATTGACGCCAAAGCCGACGCAGAAGGCAAAGACCGCCGCGCGATCCTCCGCGCTTTGCGCAATGAGCCAGCCCCAAAGCTCGGCGGGATTTTGTGGCAGACGCAATTGCCATTGCCCGAGGGTTTCCTGAAGGGCGTTGGCCGCCGGCGCGTCGCCGACGCCAGGCGCGTGAGACCCGATCGGCGCGCTACGCAGCGTGATGTCGAGACAAGAGTGCTGCGCCGATCCGTAGAAGATATTGAGCGCCAACGCATGGGTCGCCGCCAGAAATGCGGCCTCCGGATCAGCCGACAGTCTTGACCGCAGCGCGATCGTCCGATGCGCGGAGAGTTCCGCGCGCAGGCGATCGGACAGTTTGGGAGAGCCTTCGGCCTCAATGTCCCCGTCGCAGGGCGAAACGCCCTTCGTCGACGCGCTCGTTGAACCCGGATCGATGCCGTGCTCGCCGGACCCAGAGTGACGAGAATTCGCTTCGCTTCGCTGTTCGACCGACGCCTCGTCCTCGGGACGCACATAGCCTCGCTCGACTTTCAGCGCGCCATTGACATCGATGCTGACGAAAACGCCGCCGCGCGCCATATCGGCCGGATCGAAGATCGTGGGGCGCTGCTCGATCGCGTCGATGATCTCTTCGAGTTCGCCCATTCTCCCATCGATGTCTTCCGGAAGTTCCTCGGAGCCCGCGTGCTCGTCGGACAGCGCGTCATATTCTTCGAGCGCTGCGTCATAGCGTTCCTTATCTTCGTCAGAAATTTGCGGCGCCGTCGACGGCAAGCGACGGAGGCCGTTCGTATGGCCATAGGGGAATTCGCATGCGAATTCCGCCCATTTCCAGCCTTCGGCACGAAGCTCATCCACCGCCTTGGAGAGCTTTTCGCGCGCGAGACGATCAAGTAGCGCGACATCCTGCAGCCAGCCGCCATGATCGTGCTGGAAGAGATCGCGCAAAATCACGCCGCCCGCCGTCTCATAGGCCTCGCTGCCGACAAACACGACGCGCTTGTCGCCGGCTTTGACCGCGCCTTCGGTGAGCATGCGTCGGATCGTATAGGGCTCTTTGTTGTAAGAACGCGACAGCGCGTCCCACACTTCTTCCTGACGCGCATGGTCGTCGGTGACGCAGAACGCCATGAGTTGCTCGAGCGTCAATTCTTCCGTGATATAAAGGTCAAGGAGCTTTGGGCTTGCCGCCACGAGTTTGAGGCGCTGGCGCACGATCTGCGCTCCGACGAAAAACCGCGCGGCAATCTCGTCAATGCTCAGGCCTGCATCCTGCAAATTCTTGAACGCCCGGAACTGATCGAGCGGATGCAAGGCCTCGCGCATCGTATTTTCGGCGAGCGAATCCTCTTCCTCGATCCCGTCCGTCTTCACGATGCAGGGAACGGGCGCGTTCTTGGCGAGGCGCTTCTGCTTGCCAAGGAGCTTTAACGCCGCGAGACGTCGCCCGCCGGCGCTCACCGCGAACTTTCCGGTTTCCACGCCGTCGCCATCCAGCACCGGCCGCACGCTCAGCGATTGCAGCAATCCCCGCCTTGCAATATCCTCCGCCAATTCTTCAACGCTGACGCCCGCTTTAATGCGGCGCACGTTGGCGTCCGACGCCACGAGCTGATCGAGCGCAATATCCCTCGCTCCCACAAGCGCAATTTTCGACATGTTTCAATCTCCGCGACGGGCCGGCGAAAGCCTCTCTCTCGCCTCTTATCCCGTCACGAAGCCCAAAGGGCCCTCTTACTTTTCCGCTTGTGGCGGCGAGAAGACGCCATATAATATGCCCTGTAGATCTGGCAGGATATCTTCCATGGCCGCCCTCAAAGTCCGCGCCGCACAAGTCAAGAAAACCCCCACGCGCAAGACGCATAGGCCCAGAGCGGCTCAAAAGACTGCCGCGGCCGCCGGGCCCCTTGCGGCGATCCTAGTAGGCAAACGGGGCCTCGTGCAGCTCGACGGCGTCGCCACGGCCTTCGGCATGTCCAAAGGACAGCTCGCCGAAACCATCGGCCTCAGCCGCGAAGCCCTCTACAAGCGCGCGCGTCTCGAGGGACCCAAGACCCAGTCGCGCCTGAAGGAAATGCTCGAGATCGTCTCTCGTATTTCCGACTGGGCGGGCGGCAAGGAGCAGGCGATGGCCTGGTATCGCGCTCAGCCGATCGCGGCGTTTGGCGGCCGCACCGCCGAAGCGCTGGTCAAGGATGGGCAGGCTGGGGCGCTGCGTGACTATCTCGATCACATCGCCCTTGGCGGCTTTGCTTGAGATTCCAGGGGACCTGCTACCGGGCGCATGATCCAAGATGGTCCTTCGCGCCGCTCTCGGGCGACGGCGCGGCGACCCACGGCGGCCGCTTCAATCCGAAAGGCGTTCCGGCGCTCTACCTTGCGCTGACGATCATGACAGCCGTCAAGGAGATCAACCAGGGCTTCGCGCATAAGATCGAGCCATGCGTGATCTGCTCTTATGACGTCGACTGCGACGACATCGTCGACCTGCGCACCGAGGACGATCGAAAAACTGCCGGTGCCTCGCTCGCCGATTTGGCCTGCGCCTGGTTCTCGGACATTTCGCAGCGCAGGGAGCCGCCGTCGTGGCGGATCTCGCGGAAGCTGCTCGACGCGGGAAAGGCCGGCATCCTTGTTCCGAGTTTTGCGCCCGGCGCAACCTCCGCCGATCAAAATCTCGTGCTCTGGAAATGGGGCAAGAGTCGCCCTCACGAAGTTTCCGTTTACGATCCGAGCGGTCGGCTGCCCAAGGATCAGCTCTCATGGAGATAGTGTAGTTTCGCTTCCTGCACTTCCGGATCAAGGTCCGATTTTGATCGATCGCGGGCTCTTGACGCGAGATTTCTTGATCGATGGCATGACCTCGACGCAGCAATTGACCGCGCTGGACGAAGCGGAAATCGCGAAATCCGCGCTATGTGACTCTACAACGAGAACCTGTTCAAACGGGACGCGGCGCCGATTTTGGAGCGGGGGCAACCGCCCGACGCCGTCATTGCCAAGGTAATCTTCGGTCTCCGCCACGAACATGACGACGGCGTGGGATGCGGCCCGAGATACATCAACTACTAGACGCCGATTTCGCAGTCACCGATGATGATCGAAATCGATGCGCTGATACAGATTTTGCACAACCGCATGCGACTCATCGCGCTGCGTTGTTATAAACAAGCATGAACGCAAAAGCGGCTTTGAAAGCCTTGTCGAACGATGCGGGCAAGCTAATTCTGCCAATGCAGAACGAATATCAGCATTCCGCTGTCGCGTTGACGGCCGGGTCTGACATTTTCGATAATCGTCCCATTAGCAAAGCCCAGAAATCTAGATATCACGGTCATCGGTTCCCCGCTGAAGTAATCGCACATGCGGTCTGGCTCTATTTCCGTTTTCCCTTGAGCCTGCGAATGGTCGAGGATCTTCTCGCCGCGCGCGGCGTGATCGTCAGCCACGAAACCGTGCGGCGCTGGGCCGATAAATTCGGACGCGACTTCGCCAACACGATTCGTCGCCGCGCCCCGCAATTTGGCGACAAATGGCATTTGGACAAAGTCGTCATTGTGATGAACGGCCGCAAACACTGGCTCTGGCGCGCCGTCGGCCAGGATGGCTTCGTTCTCGACGCTCTGGTTCAAAGTCGCCGGGATCAAAAAGCGGCGGAGCGATTGATGCGCAAACTCATTCGCAAACAGTCGCGAACGCCGCGCGTTTTGGTCACCGACAAACTCGGCTCATATGGCGCGGCGCGTAAAGACATGGGCCTGAGTTTTGAGCATCGACAACACAAGGGATTGAACAATCGCGCTGAGAATTCTCATCAACCAACGAGACGACGAGAGCGCATCATGAAGCGGTTCAAATCTCAGCGGCATTTGCAGCGTTTCGTCTCGATCCGCGATCCGATCGCAAATCTCTTCCACTTTCCCCGCCATGTGCTCAGCTCAATCGAGTATCGCGGCCCTCGCCAGGCTGCGATGAACATCTGGGACGAAGTTGCAGTTCATCAAATCGCGGCATAGCGAACAAGCAGAGCGCAAATTATTGCGCGGCGAGGGCGATAAGTTGACGATGCCCTGGGCGCGACTGCGAGCGCGAGTGAGGCCGTGGCAGCCGGTATCGTGATCGCGTTAGTCGCCGCAACGATGGCTGGTTCAAGATTAATGGCCGCAAGGAGGGCGGCGCACGGGTCAAGGCCATCATTCATCAGGGAAAGGAAGAATGCCATTGAGTCCGTCGCGCAACTGATGCCGTCATCATAAGACTTACGGCAATGACGTCAGACCCACGCGGACCGTCTGCGCCGGCAGGTGGCCGAACGCGTAGGTCGAAAACGGCAGGCGGACACATTCAATATCATCGAGATTGAGTGCCGATCCCGAGGCAATCTCGACCCCGCCAACACCATGCAGCCGGCGCAGGGGTTCCGAAACCGCGAGAGCGGCGGCGATCAAGCCGACGAACGGCACACCGACAGTGCGCGACGCGAGCTTGGCCAGACCGCAGGTGTCGAGTCCGGATTCTCGCAACGCGCTGTATGCGGGCATCAAGGAGACATCGAAGGCGCTTCCAGCATATTCGCGGCACCAGATTTGGTCGGGCCGCCGCGACGACGGAAAGGTGTGTAGCGAGAAATTTCGAAAGCCGCCGGGACCGGCACCCAGCCCGGCTTCCACCACGAGCTCGAATTTCGCGCTGCCGAGATCGGCGCGCGTCGGCGCGTTATCGACGCCGCAGAAGGCGACCGCCGGATCGTGCGGACCGCGCAACGTCCACGGTCCGAAGCGGCGTTCTTCAAGCGCGGTGTTGAACCCTGCCGCCTCCAGCCAGCGCGCGACGACGCGGGTTTTTTTCGCTCCGACCAAAGGCAAAGACGACAGCAAAGACGTGCTGTCGTTCGAGTCCGCGATCAGATCGTAGTCTTGATGTCAATCGGCTCACAAAATTGACCCCATATCGGCGTCCAAAGTTGACCCCTTTGTTGCGCGCATCGTGACGGAAGGAGGGCGTAGCCCGACTGGAGTTACGATGCGCGCGGCGGCGTGATCA
>Ga0233425_10003893_pt1 | contig 26092 bp, 24 predicted proteins | sample Watercolumn_Towu_2_FD_181712 | JGI IMG/M metagenome (GOLD analysis project Ga0233425, IMG submission 181712) | Freshwater microbial communities from Lake Towuti, South Sulawesi, Indonesia - Watercolumn_Towuti2014_140_MG | ecosystem: Environmental > Aquatic > Freshwater > Lake | place... | reverse complement strand
ACGACGAGACGCGCTTTCCCCATAGTGGCTAACGACCCGCGTGCCTTCGTTCAATCCGGCTTATGTGACGTCCGCATCTCGGAAGTCGCAGCATCGCGCCGCGGACCTCACATAACCCTCCAGATTCTCTGGCGATTTGCGGGGGATCGGATGAAGCGCTTTGTCGAGGGGGCGGATCGTGGGCAGGGCGCGCTTTTTCCGGAATGCCTTGATGATTGGATCGACGAGGATAATCCCATTCGGGTGATCGACGTTTTCGTCGATGAGCTCAATCTTGGAGCGCTCGGGTTCGGCGGAATCGATCCCAAGGCCACCGGTCGGCCTTCCTATCATTCGTCCTGCCTGCTGAAGCTTTACATTTACGGATATCTCAACCGGGTTCAATCGAGTCGCCGACTGGAGCGCGAAGCCGGACGCAACGTCGAGGTGATGTGGCTGACGCGGCGTCTTTCTCCCGACCACAAGACGATTGCCGATTTCCGCAAGAACAACGGCGGCGCCATCCGCCAGGTTTGCGCCCGCTTCGTCGCGCTATGCCGCACGATGGGCTTGCTCACGCAAGCCAGCGTCGCGATCGACGGCAGCAAGTTCAAAGCGGTCAACAACCGGGACAAGAACTTCACGCGCGCCAAGATGGAGCGGCGCATGGCGCAGATCGAAGAGAGCGTCGCGCGCTACTTGCAGCAACTCGACAGCGCCGATCGGCAGGAGCCGTGCGAGACGCTCCAGACCAAGACGACTCGACTGAAGGAGAAGATCGAGAAGCTGAAGGACGAGATGCAACGTCTCGATGCGCTCAAGACGCAAATGCTCGATGCGTCGGACCAACAGATTTCATTGACGGATCCCGACGCCCGCTCGATGGCGACGAGCGGACGCGGCTCTGGAGTGGTCGGCTACAATGTGCAAACGGCGGTCGATACGAAGCATCATTTGATCGTCGCCCATGAAGTGACCAACGTCGGCACGGATCGATCCCAACTCGCCAACATGGCCAAGCAAGCAAAGTCGGCCCTGGAGACGGAGAGCCTCGACGTCGTCGCGGATCGCGGCTACTTCAACAGCGCGGAGATTTTGGCTTGCGAACGGGCAGGCGTCACGGTCACCTTGCCCAAGCCGATGACCTCGGGAGCAAAGTCAGAAGGGCGTTTTGGCAAGCAGGACTTTCGCTACTTGGCCGAGGACGACGTTTACATCTGTCCCGCCGGCGAACGCCTGATCTATCGCTACACAAACGAAGAAAATGAGCTGGTGCTGCGCCGCTATTGGACCAATGTCTGCGGCGCCTGCGCGATCAAGCCTCAGTGCACGACGGGCGCGCAGCGGCGTGTCGCCCGCTGGGAGCAGGAGCATCTCCTTGAAGCCGTCCAGCGCCGACTTGATGCGGACCCTGGTAAGATGCGAGTGCGTCGCGAGACGGTCGAACATCCCTTCGGCACGATCAAGGCGCGGATGGGAGCAACCCACTTCCTGATGAAGACTATGCCGCGCGTCGCCACCGAGATGGCGCTGCACGTGCTCGCCTACAACCTCACACGCGTCTTGAACATCATGGGCGCCAGGCCGCTGAGGGCGGCGATGCAGGGATAGTCGAGGCTCCCTGAACCTCTCTCCAAAGCCCCAAGACCACTCAGAACGGCCCATCGAAGCGCCAGGCGCGCCGTTCATCCAGAAACACAAAAAAATCCGCAGAGCGTCGCCGCCGAGCGCGCTGCGCTGGGGTGGAGACCCGGCACGACACTCGGCGCCGCGTTTTCACACAACCAAGACCCGAATTTGCACTAGGTTTTCCGAAGTTACAAGGGGCGGCGCAATTTAAATCGCTCATGTAAACATCCCGATTCTGTCAATGAATCGTCATCCGCCTTTTACTTAGTCCTTTCCGAAGCGGCCGCCGCAAGTCGCTCTCTGAATTGTCTTTCTGGACGCCTGCAGTCGCGGGCATGACTGCGCGGCGGGCGCGCCGCAAATCGTCGCAGGCGGGCGGGCGCCGTTTTACGGCGCCGTGAAAGCCGGTAGGTTCACGCTGAACAAACAACGGAGGAACCCGACGCATGAGTCATGTCGCGCATGAGCTGCATGAAGAATTTCCCGAGCAGGCCGAGGCGATTCACGCCCTGAAGGCCGGCAACGCCCATTTCGCCCGTCTCGCCGAGGAGTATCACGCGCTCAATCGCGCCATTCACCGCATGGAGACCAATGTCGAGCCGGCGGACGACGCGACCATCGAGGATTTGAAGAAGAAGCGGCTCGTCCTGAAGGACGAAATCGCCGGCTTCCTGGCGACGGTTTAAGGCCGCCCCCGGCCGCGCTTCAGATTCATGATTGCGAGGAGCGCAGCGACGAAGCAATCCAGCGATCGGCGCGCGCTCTGGATTGCTTCGCCTGCGGCTCGCAATGACGGGCGCCCTCGTCACCGATATTGCGCCGGGGCCTGCGGATTATTGGCGGGGTTGCTGTCGTGTTTGGTGAGCCGCGTCACCAGCGGGCCGCCGACCAGCGGCTGAATCTCGGCCTCCAGCGCGTCGGCGATGTCCTTGCCGTAAACCTCCTCGCCGTCGACATGGATTGAAAAAGCCTTGCCGTGCTTTTCGATTTTCCCCGGGTCTTCGATCACCGCCTTGGTCCATCGATAGAGCGGAAAATCCACCTCGCCCTCGCGTTCCGCCGCCGCGACATAGTCGCGAAAGGCGTCGAGCTGGTTGCGCAGCTTCGCATTGTGCTTTGCAAGAATATCGCTCAGGGGCTGCAGTCCCGGATTCTCCGGGTCCTTGCGGGCGAGCCCGGCCGCCTCGTCGGCGAGATTGACCCGAACCTGATATGACCAGTCTTCTCTCATCGATCCGCTCCCTTAAGCGCTCAAGCCGCGCCGATTCTGCTTCAATTCGGGCTTGGGCCGAAAAAACATAAGCAAGATCAGCCTGAATTCGAGGCTTTCCGAGTCCTGGCCGTCGCCGGCGTCTCTCCTTCCACACGCTTATCTCATTGTCGCCATTCCGATTAACGGCGCATATTCTGGAACAAGGTGATTTTTTCAGCGATCCGTGTATAAAGAACGAGCGGCGCCGGAGCTGGGCCGCCTTTGAACCGGACGTTGGCCACATTTCAGCCGCCTTGGCCCCGGACTTTGTCGGCGTCGGCAACGCGCCTTTCGGAAGTCACGCCGTCGAGTCGAGAAAATGTCGACCGTTGCGCCAACGTTGCGCCCTTGCCGGCCGAAGGCGGCCGTTTTTGCGCAGACGCAGTCCTGTCGCGACGTGCCGGACGCCAAAATCGCGGCCGCAAATAGCAAAGGTTGAAGATGCCGACCATCGCTCTCGTCGACGACGACCGCAACATTCTCACCTCCGTCTCCATCGCCCTGGAGGGCGAGGGCTATCGTGTCCAGACCTATACCGACGGCGCCCAGGCGCTCGACGGGCTGCGCGCCAATCCGCCCGATCTCGCGATTTTCGATATTAAGATGCCGCGCATGGACGGCATGGAGCTTCTGCGGCGACTGCGGCAGAAGTCGGACCTGCCGGTGATCTTTCTCACCTCCAAGGACGAGGAGATCGACGAACTCTTCGGCCTCAAGATGGGGGCCGACGATTTCATTCATAAGCCCTTCTCGCAGCGCCTGCTGGTCGAGCGGGTGAAGGCGATTCTGCGGCGCGCCAATCCCAAGGAAGCCGCCGCCCAGAAGGAAACCGAGGCGAAGGTTCTGGAGCGCGGCGCGCTGGTGATGGACCCCGAACGCCACACCTGCACCTGGCGCGGCGATCCGGTCGTGCTGACGGTGACGGAATTCCTGATCTTGCAGTCGCTGGCGCAGCGTCCCGGCGTGGTGAAGAGCCGCAATGCGCTGATGGACGCGGCCTATGACGACCAGGTCTATGTCGACGATCGCACGATCGACAGCCACATCAAACGTCTACGCAAGAAGTTCAAGGTCGTCGACAATGATTTCGAAATGATCGAAACGCTTTACGGCGTGGGCTATCGATTTAAGGAAGCCTGAGTTCTCGCCGAGGGGGCGCGAGATGGGCGCAAGCCGAGATGGACGCAAGCATTGAGGGCGCGGGCGACGTGAACGTCGCCGACGAAACGGTCGCGGAGACGCCCTGCGAGGCGGCCAGCGCGGCGTCGGCGCGCGCGGCGGCGACGCGGGCGCGGCTGGGGCGCAGGATGTCGCGGAGCCTGGCGCGCGCCTTGCGCACCGTGCAGACGCATCTCTCATCCTCGCTGACCCGCCGCATCGTCGTTCTCAATCTCGGCGGACTGGTCGCGCTGCTCGGCGGCTTTCTCTATCTCAACCAGTTCCGCGAAGGTCTGATCGACGCGCGGGTGCAGAGCCTGCAGACCCAGGGCGAGATCATCGCCGCCGCGGTGGCGGCCTCGGCGACGGTCGACACCGACGCGATTTCGATCGACCCGGAAAAACTCCTAAAGCTCGCTCCCGGCGAAAGCGCGAGCGGCGCCGAAGGCGGCTCGCCGCTGGAGTTTTCGCTCAATCCCGAGCGTGTCGGCCCGCTGCTGCGCCGCCTCGTGTCGCCGACGCGGCTGCGGGCGCGCATCTATGACCACGACGGCTTTCTGCTGCTCGATTCGCGCTCGGTCTCGGGGCGCTCGAATATTCTGCGCTTCGAACTGCCGCCGCCGGACGAGCCGCCCGCCACGCTCGACGCTTCGTCCTTCCTCGAAAGATCGCTTAACTTTATCCAGCGTCTGTCGCATCGGCCGGAGCTGCCGCTTTACGAAGATATCGGGATGGGCAATGGCAAGGCCTATCCCGAGGTTGGCAGCGCGCTCGGCGGGCGCATCCATTCGGTGGTTCGCGCCAACGCCAAAGGCGAATCGATCATTTCCGTCGCCGTTCCGATTCAGCGCTTTCGCTCGGTGCGCGGCGCGCTGCTGCTCTCGACGATGAGCGGCGACATCGACGCGATCATCGTCGCCGAACGCTGGGGCATCATCCGCATCTTCCTGGTCTCGGCCGGGGTGATGCTGCTGATTTCGCTGTTCTTCACCAACACCATCACCGAGCCGATGCGCCGCCTCGCCGAGGCGGCCGAGCGGGTGCGGGGGGGCGCGAGGTCGCGTCAGGAGATTCCGGATTTTTCGGACCGGCCCGATGAAATCGGCCATCTCTCCGGCGCGCTGTGCGACATGACCAAGGCGCTCTACAACCGCATCGACGCGATCGAGCATTTCGCCGCCGACGTGGCGCATGAACTCAAGAATCCGCTCACGTCGCTGCGCAGCGCCGTCGAAACTTTGCCGATCGCCAAGACCGATTCGTCGCGCGACCGGCTGCTCGCCATCATCAAACATGACGTGGGCCGGCTCGACCGTTTGATCAGCGACATTTCCGACGCCTCGCGACTCGACGCCGAGCTGGCGCGCGCCGACATGGGCGTCGTCGACCTTTCGGCGGCGTTATCCACCGTCATAGAAGTGGCGCGGGCCATCGACCGCGGCGACGGCGTCGCGATCGAACTTGCGATACGTCCCTCGCCGTATGACCCGTCGCGGGGCCACTGGCGCGTTCTCGGCCATGATTCGCGTCTCGGCCAGGTGCTCAACAATCTGATCGACAACGCCAGATCATTCTCGAAGCCTGGCGGGACGGTGCGGGTGTGGCTGTGGCCGGAACGCGCCAATGGACCCGGCGGCCAGCAGCTCGAAGGCTATGAGATCATCGTCGACGACGACGGCCCCGGAATCCCCGACGGCGCCTTCGACCGCATTTTCGAGCGCTTCTACACCGACCGGCCGGAACAGGGATTTGGCCAGAATTCCGGACTGGGGCTTTCAATTTCGCGCCAGATCATCGAAGCGCATGGCGGGCGCATCCGCGCCCTCAACCGCACCCGCGCGCGCCCGCAGGGCACTGACGAGCCCCGCGCCGGCGATATCGTGCTCGGCGCCCGCTTCGTCGTCTGGCTGCCGGCGGCGCGATGACGCCAGCTTTGCAGGCGCCCGTTTATCTGCACGCCAACGCCCTCGTCCTCGGCGAGTTCGGCCTGCTGCTCCGCGGACCCGCCGGCGCCGGCAAGAGCACGCTGACCCTGCAGCTCGTCGCCGACTGGCGGGCGCGCGGCGCCTTCGCGGCCCTTGTCGGCGACGACCGCATAACTCTCGAGGCCTGCTGCGGTCGGTTGATTGCAAGGCCCCATCCCTCGATCCGCGGGATGATCGAAGCGCGCGGCCTAGGGGTGTTGCGCGTCGACTCCGAGCCGGCCTGCGTGCTGCGGGCCGTGGTCGATCTTCTCGCCTTCAACGAGTCGCCGGAGCGGTGTCCGGACACGGACCAAAGCCGGACCGAGTTGAGCGGCGTCATATTGCCGCGCATGTCCGAAAACGCGGCGCGCGTCGGAGCTGCGACGCGGATCGGCTCCTATATTCAGAACCTTGCGACAAATTGAAGGAGCCGTGCTGTTTTCGCTTGCCTATTTCGCGGCGTTGCACAAAATGTCGCCCCTGTTAAGCGGGGCGATGACGGCTGACGCAACGGCTCCCAATTTGCCGTTCGCCCGATGTGGCCGACGCGTGTTTATGAGATGTCGGCGCGCAAGAGACGTCTTCATGAGTGGTAGGGTCGTATGATCGGAATGGTCTTGGTGACCCACGGCCACCTTGCCACTGAGTTTCGCGCGGCGCTCGAACACGTCGTGGGACCTCAAAAGCAGATCGCGGCGATCTCGATCGGGCCCGAGGACGACATGGAGCGCCGACGCGCCGACATTATCGAGGCGATCCGCGAGGCCGACACTGGCGAAGGCGTGGTGCTGCTCACCGACATGTTCGGCGGAACGCCCTCCAATCTCGCCATCTCGGTAATGGACGGCGGAAAAGTCGAAGTGCTCGCGGGAATCAATTTGCCGATGCTGATAAAGCTCGCCTCGGTTCGCGATACGCAGCCTCTGGAGCAGGCGGTGCTGCAGGCGCAGGACGCCGGGCGCAAATATGTCTACATCGCCAGCAAAGTGCTCAACGCAAAATGAATGATCTCGTGAGCGATAAACTGCATCGGGCCGCGGCCGAAGAAGAATCGATGTCGCGGGAGATCGCGATCATCAACAAGAAGGGACTGCACGCCCGCGCCACCGCCAAATTCGTGCAGTGCTGCGAAAAATTCGACGCGGTCATCACGGTTTCTCGCGGCGAAGAAACCGTGGGCGGCAGTTCGATCATGGGCATTCTGACGCTCGGCGCGGGCCAGGGCTCGACGATCACCGTCGCAGCGACCGGGCCGCAGGCGAAGGCCGCCCTCGACGCATTGGAGGCGCTCGTCGCCAATCGCTTCGGCGAAGAAGAATAGAACGCGTCCGCCAAAGCCTTAGCTTTCGCATATTGCCGAATCTTCTCCTGCTTGCAGGCGAGCGACATGTCCGTCTTTTCCGTTTACGCGCGGGTATTGGGGCTGCTGCGGCCTCAGGCGCGGCTCGCGATGATTCTCGTCGCCGCCAATCTCGCGCTCGCCTTCGCCGCCTTCGCCGAGCCGATGCTGTTCGGTCGCATCATCGATCGCATGACTCGCGCGCAGGCGCCCGGCGAAACCTTGACATGGAGCGATCTTCTGCCGCTCGTTTCGGCCTGGGCGGGCTTCGGCCTGTTTTCGATCGGCGGCGCCATTCTCGTCGGCCTGAACGCCGATCGTCTCGCGCATCGCCGGCGGCTGGCGGTGATGTCGGATTACTTCGACCACGTTCTGAGCCTGCCGCTGAGCTTTCACGCCAACGTCCATTCCGGACGTCTGCTGAAGACGATGCTCGACAGCGCCAACGCCATGTTCGGGCTGTGGCTCTCCTTCTTTCGCGAGAATTGCGCCTCCTTCGTCGCTCTGTTCGTGCTGCTGCCGGCGACGCTTTTCGTCAATTGGCGGCTCGGCTCCCTGCTCATGGCGCTCGTCGTGATTTTCTATTTGGCGACGAGCTTCGTCCTGCGCCGTACTGAAGATCTTCAGGGACAGGTCGAGCGCTATAATTCCACGCTCGCCGAACACGCCTCGGATGCGCTCGGCAATATCCCCGTTGTGCAGAGCTTCACCCGCATCGAAAGCGAGTCGCATGCGCTCAACCGCATCATTGACGACGTGCTCGCGGCGCAATTGCCGGTGCTCTCATGGTGGGCGTTCGTGGTGGTCGCCAGCCGCGCTTCGGCGACCCTGACCATTCTCGCAATCTTCCTATTGGGCGTCTGGCTGCATTTGCAGGGCCTCGCGACGATCGGCGAAATCGTCGCCTTCATGAGCTTTGCGACCATGCTGATCGCAAGGCTCGAACAGGTCGTCGGCTTCATCAACGTGCTCTTTCAGCAGTCGGCGAAAATCTCCGAATTCTTCGCCGTCCTCGACACCAAGCCGAGCGTCGCCGATCGGCCCGACGCGCGCGACGCCGGACGTCTGACCGGCGCCGTCGAATTCGACAACGTCGCCTTCTCATACGATGGCCGGCGGCCGGCGGTGCGCGATGTGTCGTTTACGGCGAAGCCCGGAGAGACGATCGCGCTCGTCGGCGCGACCGGCTCGGGAAAATCGACGACGCTCGGGCTGCTGCATCGCGTTTTCGATCCGGACAGCGGCGCGGTCAAAATCGACGGCGTCGACATTCGCGCATTCACGCTAAGTTCCCTTCGCCGCAACATCGGCGTCGTGTTTCAGGAGCCGATGCTGTTCGCGCGCTCGATCGAGGACAATCTGCGCATCGGCAATCCCGACGCGACCGAGGAGGAGATCGCCAAGGCGCTTGAACTGGCCCATGCGACGGAATTCGTCTCGCGCCAGAGCGACGGTCGGGCGACGCGCGTCGGCGAACGCGGCCGCTCGCTTTCCGGGGGCGAGCGTCAGCGGCTGTCGATCGCCAGGGCGCTTTTGAAAAACCCGCCGATCATGGTGTTCGACGAGGCGACCTCTGCGCTCGACGCGACCACCGAACGCTTGATCCAAAAGGCGCTGGAGGCGGCGATGAAGGGGCGCACGACCTTCGTCATCGCCCATCGCCTGGCGACGGTGCGCAACGCCGACCGCATTCTCGTCTTCGATCAGGGCGAGATCGTCGAGAGCGGGAACTTCGAGGAATTGGTGGCGAAGGGCGGCCGTTTCGCCACCCTCGCCGCGGCGCAGTTCATGACCGAGCCGACTGTTCCGACGACGCCGCTCGACGGTGTTTACGAGCCGACGGCGGCGCAAACCGCCACGGGGTGAATCCAGCCTTGCGCCGATAGTAAGCGCAAGCCGGCAACTGATCGGCTTGCGCGAACAAAAAGCCGCGCCCCTTTCGGAGCGCGGCCATAGGCTTCAAAACGCGATCTTCTTACCGGATCACGTAAGGCAGCAGGCCCAGGAAGCGGGCGCGCTTGATCGCCTGGGCGAGTTCGCGCTGCTTCTTGGCCGAGACGGCGGTGATGCGCGAGGGCACGATCTTGCCGCGCTCGCTGATGTAACGGGACAGCAGACGCGTGTCCTTGTAATCGATCTTCGGCGCATTCGTGCCGGAGAATGGGCAGGACTTGCGGCGGCGGAAGAAGGGACGGCGGGGCGCGGAGCTCATTCTTCCTCTCCTCCTTCAACCTTGCTTTCCTCGCGGCGCGGGCGGCGTTCGCCCCGCTCGCCGCGATCTCCACGATCGCCTCTGTCGCCGCGCGGGCCGCGGCGCTCGCCGCGATCATCGTCCTCGCGCTTGCGAAGCTGAGCGGAAGGACCCTCCTCCAGTTCGTCGACGCGCAGCGTCAGCACGCGCAGAATGTCTTCATTGATGCTCTGCTGGCGCTCCATCTCGGCGATCGCCGCCGGCGGCGCGTCGATGTTCATCAGGGTGAAATGCGCCTTGCGGTTCTTCTTGATCCGATAGGCGAGCGATTTCACGCCCCAATATTCGGTCTTGCCGACCGTGCCGCCGAGCGACGCGATGACGGTTTTGAACTGCCCGGTCAGAGCCTCCACCTGCTGGGGAGAAACGTCCTGACGGGCGAGATAAACATGCTCGTAAAGAGGCATGGATTTTCGCCTTTCCGTTGCCGCGAGCCGTTCCGGCGCCAAGCCCTTCGAGCGTTTCTTGGGGACATGCCCCGGAAAGGCTCGAACAGGAAAGTTCGAAGGCGGAGACACGGGAAGACGGGAGCCGAGCCCCTCGCTCTTAATTTCCGCATATTCTCGTCCGAAAACCGCTAGGCGCTTTTCGGGAATATGCGATCTTTCCGCATATTTTTGTCCGAAAGCCGCTTGGCGCCTTTCGGGAATATGCGTTCGAGCGCTTCCGTTCAGCCCCCGGCCGGGAACCTCGCGATGGCGGGCGTTATAACGAGCTTTCGGCGAGATGCAAGCCTGTCAGACCATGCCGCCATGCCTTGGCCGCCGAAGCCGCCAAAAATGGCCGCGAGGTTGGGAATCAGGATCAGGGCGGAAAGATTCATGCGGCGTTCGGCCAAAGGCGCGCGCCCGCCTCGATCGCCCTCCGCCCAGTTGACTCCCCTTGCTACGTCGAGGACCATTCCAAAATTCGCGTTCCTCCGTTGCGAGCTTTCAACATGCAATCATCGACGCTCCAATTCGCCTTGGCGCTCATTCGGCGCGCCGCTTTTGCAATCATGGCGCTGGTCTGCAGCCAGGAAATGGCGCTCGCGCAGGGCTCTACGACCCTAAACACGCCAGGCGGAGGACTGGTGACGGTCAGCGTTTCGAACAAGGGCGCCGCTACGCTTTATGTCGCCTTCACGGTCCAGTCGGGGGCCCCGGGCCCGATCACCTGGTCAGGCTGCACGGTGACAAATAATCAGGCGATTCTGACCCCCGGCCCCACCTGCACGGCGACCGTTCCCAACACGGCGGGCGTATCGCGATTTTGCGCCTCCACCCAGCCTTGGCCTACCGGGCAAACGCCAAACTGCTGGAACGCCCAGCGCAACAACCAGACCTTGATCGAAACCAATTTCACTTCGGGAACGGGATGTTATCCGACCAATCAGGCAAGCTGCGTCTGGTATGACATCAGCGTCATCCCCGAGAACTGCACCAATTGCGACTGGCAGACGAATAATTGCAACAACGCCGGCGGCGTCTCCTATAATGTTCCGGTTCAATTGGCCTGTTCCGCGGCTCCCACATTCACCTGTCAGGGGCCGGTCGGGCCGATCGGCTCATATAATGCGCAATATCCGACGAAGTGCGGAACCGTCCTCACCCAGCCGAACTGCGTCGGCGGCCCCCAAAGTTGTCTTCAGGCCTATTTCTTCCCAATGTTTACGTCCGGCAGTTGCCCCTACCCTTCGAGCAAGCCCCAGCCGAATGCGGAATGCCTTCAGGGCAACACATTAGTCGTTAACTTCTTGAGCGGACCGTAAGCGCGCGGTCTCATCCTCGGCGCGGGGCTTTGCCCGGCGTTCTTGCCGGCGTCGGCGGAGGGAACTATGGTCCCGCCGCCGAGAGTCCGAGAGGAAATGGCATGAAACGCAGATTCACAACGGTCTTGACGCTCGTCTGCCTCTCATTGGCGCTGACCGCCTGCGACAAATGCGGCGGCTTCCAGGAGCTTCGCGCGCCCGGCGTCCCGCACGCCTGCAAGGACGGCGCGCCGCGCTGAGCATTATCTCCAGCACGCATCGGCCGTCTGATATAGTTCTCGCCCTAGAGCGCTTCCCGATCACATGGAATCATGTGATCGATAAGAAATCGTTCAAAATCAAAACGTTGAAGCAGGTTCTCATCGAAAAAGTCTGTCAACTTTTTCGGAACCTGCTCTAAGGCGCGCCGGAGCCCCCTTTGCCGAACGCGAGCACCTTCCTCGACATGAAGCGCCGGGGAGAAAAAATCGTCGTCGTCACCGCCTATGACGCGCCGACCGCGCGCATCGAGGTCGAGGCGGGGGTCGACATCATTCTCGTCGGCGACAGCGTCGGGGTGAATATTCTCGGCTATGCCCATGAGCGCGAGGTGACGCTCGCCGACATGGCCCATCATATCGCAGCCGTCCGTCGCGGCGCGCCAGAGGTCTACATCATCGGCGACCTGCCCTATGCGACCTACGACACGGTGGAACAGGCGATCGAAAGTTCGCAAATCCTGCGCGAGGCGGGCGCCGATTGCGTGAAATTCGAAGGCGCCGGGCCCGAACTCGTGCGCGCTTTGACGACGGCGGGTTTCGACGTCTGCTGTCATCTCGGGCTCGAGTCGCAGCATCACGACGTGAAGCGTCGCCAGGGCAGGACTGCGCAGGCCGCCGCAAAACTCTATGACGACGCGCTGGCGCTCGACGCCGCCGGCCAGAAATTTCTGGTGCTGGAGCTGGTGCCGCAGGAACTCGCGGCGCGGATCACGCAAGCGATTCGCGCGCCGACGATCGGCATCGGCGCTGGGGCGGCGAGCGACGGACAGGTGCTCGTCGTCAATGATCTCGCCGGGATCACGATGCGCGAATTCAAGCACAACCGCCGCTACGGCGCCGTCGGCGCGGCGCTCAGCGAGGCGGTCGCGGCCTATGCGCAGGACGTGCGCGCGGGGCGCTTTCCCGAAGACCAGCACGCCTTCCATATGGCTGAAGAGGAACGCGCCTTATTCGAAAGCCTGCGGCCGTGAGTTCGTCCGATTCCCCCGTGGGCCTGCTCCTCGTCAATCTTGGCACGCCCGATGCGCCCGATGTCGCCTCGGTGCGGCGCTATCTCGCGCAATTCCTGTCCGACCGCCGAGTCGTCGATCTGCCTCGCGCGCTGTGGTTGCCGATCCTTTATGGCGTCGTGCTCAACACGCGGCCGACGCGCTCGGCAAAGCTTTATCAAGCGATCTGGAACCGCGAGACCGGCGAAGGTCCGCTGAAGACAATCACGCGCCTGCAGTCCGAAAAGCTGCAGGCGCGGATCGGCTCGCCGCGCCTTATGGTCGATTATGCGCTGCGCTACGGCGCGCCTTCGATCGCAGCGCGCATCGACGCGCTGATCGCGCAAGGCTGCGAGCGGATCGCGCTGCTGCCGCTCTATCCGCAATATGCGTCGTCGACCACCGGCTCAGCCGCCGACGCGGCCTTCGACGCGTTGCGCGGCCTGCGTAAACAGCCGGCGCTGCGCATCGGCGCGCCCTATTACGACGATCCCGCCTATATCGACGCGCTCGCGGCAAGCATAGGAGGGACGCTCGCGGCGCTCGATTTCGAGCCGGAAATTATCGTCGCGTCCTTTCATGGCCTGCCGCAGACGCAGATCGATCGCGGCGATCCCTATCGCGATCACTGCGAAGCGACCTGGCGGCTGCTCTGTGACAGGCTAGGGATGAGTCAAGAACGCCTGCGCCTCGCCTTTCAGTCGCGCTTCGGACGCGCGCGATGGCTCGGGCCCTATACGTCGGATGTGGTGACCGAGCTTGCCGGCGCGGGAGTCAAGCGCATCGCCGTCGTCGCGCCGGGATTTTCCGCCGATTGCCTGGAAACGATCGAGGAGATCGGCGTCGAAATCCGCGATCTTTTTTTAAGGAGGGGCGGCGAGAAATATGCCCGCCTGCCCTGTCTCAACCACAGCGAAGAAGGCTTGGCGCTCATCGAGACTCTGGCGAAGCGAGAGTTGGCGGGGTGGATGTAACGCGCGAGCGCATCACCGCGTCGCTACCGTTGCGATAATTCCCTAATCAGCCCGCGCAGCGGCAGAAACTCGAAGCGCACCTGATGGCGCCCTTCCGGCACCGCGACGGCGCGAAACATCACATTGGCGCGCAGCACCGGCGCGTCGACGCCGTCAACGCGCGCGAACCACCACGGATGCCAGACGTCGTTCAAGATCAGCCAGCCGCCGCCGGGAGGCGCGCTGACCTCTGCGACGACGCGGTCGTTTTCATAGGAGACAATTTTCGCCGTCGCCGGCGGCGCGTCCTTGCGCGTATGGCAGACCGGCGGCGTCTCGAGCAGCGCCGTCTCGCGATAATCTGCCTCCGGCCATTCGCCGCTCTGGATCATCTGCGCGAAATTCACATGCAGGGCGCAGGTCACGACCATGATCCGCGGCATCGCGCGCGGATTTTCGTAAATATGAACGTCGCCGATGCGCGTGAGTTCGATCAAGTCGCCGGGCTTGTAATTTTCGTCGATCTCCTCGATCGGGACGCCGGTCGCGATGAATCGCAGGCCGAGCATGTCCGACAAAATTGAGCGATAGGACGGATAGAGCTTCGAGAACTCGCGCTGCTCGGGAAGCGCCAGATGATCGCCGGCGCCGGTCGAATCTTCGAATATCTTGAGCCGAATGGGATTATAGCCGAGATCGTGATCGAGGCCGTGGACGAGCGAAGCGTTCGGCCAGTGAAAATCGATCGCCGCAAGCTCCACGCGGTCGCGCCGATCCGGCGCGGAAGTTTCCTTGAGCTTCTCGCGCAAAAAAGCGATCACCGGATTCTTGCCGTCGGTCTTCAGCACGTCGAATTGCTCGGGGGGCAAGCCGGTCGATTCATTCGCTCCGATGCCGATCGCGAGATCGGCGGTCATCAGCGCGGCGACCGCCACAGGCACATAGGCGCCGCGTAACAACCGGTCGCGGGTCGCGAGAATGAGCGCGATCGCGAGCGCGGCGAAAATCGCGCTTGTCGCGAGCGGCCAGGACGCCTGAACCAGACGGCCTTTCGAACCCGTGACAAGCAGCGCCGCCGCGAAGAGCGCGGCGACGGCGCCGATCAGCCACGCAGCGCGCGGCGCGACGACGCCCCGTTCGATCAGCGTGAACCCATATCCCGAGAGTATCGCGAGCGTCACGCCGAGCAGGAAAGTGGCGTCGGCCGGCCGACGCCAAAGATCGACGCCGGGCAGGCGATAGAAAAGCGCGAAGGCCGGCGTGTAACGCCCAATCGAATAGAACACGAAAAACAGCGCCGCGGCGGCGAAGAAGCGAATTTCCTTGCTTACGAAGAAGCGCCGGCTCATCGCCGCGATCAGCGCGACGAGGGTCAATTCGCCCAGATAGACATTCGTCATGTTGCGCGCGAGGAACAGGTCTGGTTCGCCGACCGGCGGGCCCCAGAAATCCTTCAGCGGACCATCGGTCCCAAAGATATTGGCGGAAATCAGCGTCATGAAGGAACCGGGCGGCAGCGAGCCTTTGAGCGCGCCGTCGAGATCGATCTCGGGACGATTTGAATGCGCCGCGAGTTCCAGCGTGAAGGCGAGCGGGACGGCGATGATCGTCAGGCCGACCAGGGCTCCTGCGGCGAGCGGCGCGACCGCGCTGAGCTTGGGCGATTGATCGGTCGCGATGCGATAGGCGGCGTAGGCGGAAAGCATCAAGACGCTTAAGAAGGCGACCTGATCGCGTCCCAGGACCAGGAGAGCGGCGGCCGCTCCCGCCGCCGCGCCATAGAGGGCCGAGCGTCGATCGAGCGCACGCGCCAACAGCCACAGCGTGACCGCGAGCCAAGCGAGACTCATGATCTGCCCGACATGCTGGAGGCGCCACGCCGCCGAGCCGCCGAAAGCGAAAGCGAGCGCGGCGAGCAATCCGCCGGCGGCGCTCCAGCCGCGATCGTGAAAATAAGCGATGAGCGCGAGGCCGCCCATCGCCAGCATGGCAAAGACGATCGTATCGGCGAGCGCGAAGGACGGTTCGGGAACAAGCGCCGCGGCCAGCACGAAGAACGGCGAGAAGATCAGCGATTGCGGATCGGCGATCTGCGGCATGCCGGCAAAGACATTCGGCGTCCACAAGGGGGATTGGCCGCTGTGCAGGGCATGGGCGAGAAAGACGAATTGCGGATAGAAATGCGCCTTGGCGTCCCACGGGATCGTGACCCGGCCGGAGAGCCAGGGGAAGGCGAGCGCCAGCGCGCAGGCGAGGAAAAGCGCCGCGGCAAGGACAATGGGCTGACCTTCCGCGTCGTCCGTCTGTGCATCGATTCGTTGCATCGCCACGCTTCTAACGGTTTCCCGCCCAGGCTTAAAGCCGCGCCTCAGGCGCGCGGCTGAGGCCAAAGCGCGCGGCGAGCGCGTCGAGATCGACGGCCATGTGTCGCCTATCGTCCGTTTCGAGCAACAGGCGCAGCCCCATGCCGCGCAGCATGTCGACGAAGGCGATGATGTCGGGATCGTCGGGGGTCCGGCCGAAGAGCGGCGCGAGCCGCTCGGCGACGCCGCGCGCATGCGCGGCGAGCGTCGCGCGAATGTCCGACTGGTCGCTCGCCCGCGCCACGACGCTCAGAAAGAAGCGCATCTTGTTGCGATCGAACATGAGCGCGCGCACCGCCTCGAGCGGGTCCGTCTCGCTTCCCGCCGAGCCGCGTTTGGGCTTATGCGCCTGCGCATGAGACGCTTCGAGCGTCGCGGCGAGCAAATCGGTCTTGCGCGGAAAATAATAGGTCAGATGCGACTGGCGCAATCCGGCCGCGGCGGCGACGCGGGTCTGGGTCAGCGCGGTGACGCCTTCCTTCCTCAGGATTTTCAGCGCCGCGTCGAGAATGCGCTGACGCGCGCTTTTTTCAACCGTCGCCATTCGAGCTCATTTGAAACGTCGCCGCGCCAGCGTCCTACCAAAAAACCCGCGTCGCGGAAACCGCTTCGGCCTCCTTGCGCCCCATTGTATTGGTAATATACCAATACAGCGGAAACACGCTGACGCTGGAGAGATAGATGAGACGCATTCTGATCATGACGATCGCCGCCGCGATGTGCCTGAGCGCGCGCGCCGACGACGGGTCGGAAGCGGCGCGCCGCTTGCTGTTCGAGACTTTCGACAAGCCCGAGACCCGCCTCTTCGTTGACGCCGTGATCGTCGAGGGAGACGCCGCCGTCGCCGACTGGCGCCAGGGCGACCTCGGCGGCCGGGCGTTTCTCACGCGCAAGAACGACGCATGGACCATCGCGCTTTGTGGCGGCGACGCGTTGAAGGACAGCGCCACGCTCGAAAGGCTCGGCCTTCCGAAACCGCGCGCCGACGCGCTTGCGAGGCGCTTGGCGGCAGAGGAGAAGCAGCTCTCTCCCGATGTCGTCGAATTTTTCTCCCGCTTTGACGGCATGGCCGCGGTCGGGGCGGATGGGGGCCATTCGCCGGTCGATCCACATCACAAGCCCATTCCTTAGACCCGCGCGCTGTTGCGCTTGAGCAACAGCGCAAGAAAATGCGCGCGCCAGCCCGCCGCCAGCGGTTGCCCGCCAGTGTTTGGTATATTACCAATATTTGGGCTCGGCGCTTCGCCGCTCTTGTCTCGCGCCCAGGACGCGAGGCGCAACTTTGGAGTCTCAAAAAGCATGGCGGCCGGTTCGAGAACGCCTCGCTTCATGGGACTTTTGCGCATCGGCGCGCCGTGGATCGCGCTGCTGTTCGCCGCCGCGACGATTTTCTCGGCGGCGCCGGCGCGCGCGACTCATGCGCCAGATGTGACGGTCGCGCATTGTCTGGGAAAATCCGCGCCTTCGCCGACGAAGCATCATTGCGGCGACGACTGCTGCCCGCTTTGCGGCCACAGCCAAAAAGAGTCGGCCCTCTCCTTCATTCTCACGACGTCAATCGCCGTCGCCTATGCGCCGGCCCGCGCGGCGCGTTTCGCGTTCCGCGGCTTTCCATCGCCTTCGATAGAAAGCGTTGCCGAACGCGCATGGGCGCCGCCGCGGGCGCCGCCGCGCTTCTCCTGATCGCGACAGTCTTCCCCTCAACGATCGCGCGGCGAGAGGCCGCTCAGGAGATATCCATGTTTCGCACCGGCTTGCCGCGCGGCGCATCCGCCGTCGCCCTCATTGTTACGCTCGCTGATTCGAGCGCCCTCGCGCAGCAGAGCCTGCCGACCATCGACATCGGCGGCGCCAGGCCGCGCGTCGTGGGACGCGGCGGCGGTCGAGCCCCGTCGACGGGGACGGCGCCGGCCGCCGTACCGACGCAGACCGGCGGAGGCAGTGGCGGCGGCGGGTCGCTGACCGTGCCCTCGGTCGCCGAACAGCGCCGCGAACTGATGCGCAATGTCGGCTCAGTCGCCTTCGTCGACGCCAATACGCCCGCGATTCAAACCCGCTACGTTCACGACCTGCGCGACGCGCTCAAGGACGTTCCCGGCGTCTATGTCGAAAGCCGCTACGGGCAGGAATTGCGCCTGTCGATCCGCGGCTCGAATCTGACGCGTGACTTTCATCTGCGCGGATTGGAGCTGCTGCAGGATGGCATTCCGATGAATTACGCCGACGGCGCCGGCGACATGTATCAGATCGACCCCAAATATTTCCGCGCCATCGAAGTGCTAAAAGGCGGCAACGCCCTCGCCTATGGTTCGTCGACGCTCGGCGGCGCGATTAATTTCATCTCGCCCACCGCCTATACCGCGCTGGCGCCAAACATCGTGGCGATCGACGGCGGCAGTTACGGAACCGTGCGCGGACAGGCGCAAATGTCGCGCATCATCGGCAATTTCGATTTTCTCATCAACGGAACCTTCACCCACGCCGACAATTTCAGAAAACATTCGACGACGGATTACACCCAGCTTAACGGCAATCTCGGCTGGCGTTTCTCCAACGATCTCGAAACGCGATTCTATTTCGGCGTCTACGACACCTGGCAATTGCTGCCCGGGCAACTCAACGAGTTCACCGCGCGCAACTATCCGCAATTATCGCTGCCGCCGTTTCCCGCAGGATTTGGACCCGACGGCTTTGGCGCCAATCAGGCCCGCAACGTCAAGAATTGGCGCATTTCAAACAAGACCACGATCCAGAGCGAATTCGGCCGCATCGATCTCAACAGCTGGTATATTCACAATTATCTCTACCATCCGATTTTCGTCGTCATCGAACAGGAAGGCGGGACCTGGGGATTCGCCCCGCGCCTCACCTCCAATTTCACCGTCGACGGCCATCCCAATGAACTCATTCTCGGCGGCCGCGCCTGGGGCGGCTCATCGAGCGACAAATGGTACGACAATTATAACGGCATGACGCTCAATCCCTATGGCGGGATCCCGGCGAATTTCGCCAATGCGCAGTTTTCCTTTCCGCCCTATTCGTTCAACGGTCTCGCGCAATTCGGCGCGGCGAATTCATGCTTCGGCTTCTGCGGCCTGTTCATCAATCCGGGATTGGATCCGCGCATCCGCAACAACCGGATGACGGCGCTCAATCTCGAAGCCTATTTCGAGAACCGCCTGCATCTTACCCCGGAGCTCATCTTCATGTTCGGCGCCAAGCTCTTCGCCGATACGCGGCGCTATACGGTGCTCGGCGGCATTCCGTTCGAGCCGCTTCCGGGACAAGCCGACAAAGTCTACCAGGGCACGGTCCCAAAGGTCGGACTGATGTTCGAACCGGCGCCCGACATTCAGTTCTTCGCCGACATGACCGGCAGCCGCGACGTGCCGGATTTCATCGATTTGACGCAAGGCGTGTTTCCGCCGCCGCGCGACGGCGTGCCGTTCACGCCGCTCGCCGCGCAGAAAGCCTGGACCGGCGAACTCGGCGCGCGCGGCAAATGGGACCGCTATACATGGGACGTCACCTTCTATCATTCGGAACTGCAGGACGAACTCTTGAAGTTCACCGCTAATCCGGGCCTCGGCATTCCGGCGACGACCTTCAACGCCAAGCGCACCATGCATCAGGGCGTCGAATTCGCCGCGAGCGCTGAACTGCTGCGCGATATTTTCGCGCCCGACTCCGGCGACTCGCTGAAGCTGTCGCAGGTCTGGACCTGGAATGATTTCCGCTTCGTCGGCGATCGCGACTTCGGCGACAATCCGCTCGCCGGCATTCCGCGCCACGTGTTGCGCACGACGCTTTCCTATTGGCGCCCCGCCGACGGGCTTTACGTAGCGCCGCAGGTCGACTGGGTTCCGCAAGGCGCCTATGTCGACTATGCCCATACGCTGCAGGCGCCAGGCTATGTGCTGCTCGGCGTTCAGACCGGCATGAAACTGCCCTATGGCCTGTCCTTCTATATCGAGGGGCGCAATCTCACCAACCGCCATTACATCAGCGACGTGACGACGATCGTCGACGCGCGCGGCCTCAATCCGATCGTCTTCTATCCGGGAGCGGGTCGCGCGGTCTACGGCGGCCTGCGCCTCGCCTTTTAGCGCGCCGGCGTTTGGGCGATCGGCGCGGCGAGCCATATATAGGCTTGGCGCGCCGGCCGCCTTCGCCGGCCGATCAGGGCGCGGGGCTTGTCGATTCAGGCGACGCCGCAACATCTCGAAGCCGCGCGGAAAGCCGCGCCGATGCTGCGCGTCGAAGGGCTTCGCAAATCCTATTCGACGCCGCAGGGCGCCATTCCGGTGCTGCGCGGCGTCGACTTCGCGCTCGCCGCCGGCGCCAGCCTGGCGCTGACCGGAGAATCTGGCAGCGGCAAGAGCACGCTCATTCATCTTGTCGGCGCGCTCGACGACGCCGATTCCGGCGCGATCATTCTCGACGGCGTCGAGTTGACGCTTCTCTCCGAACATGCGCGGGCCGCTATCCGACGGGAGAAGATCGGAACCGTCTTCCAGCAGTTCAATTTGATTCCGAGCCTGACCGTCGCCGAGAACTTGGGCTTTCAGGCGCGTCTCGCCGGCCGCTTCGACGCTGCGTGGCACGAGGAGCTGACTCACCGTCTGGGCTTGGCGGAACTCTCCGCGCGCTATCCGGAAGAGCTTTCGGGCGGACAGCAGCAGCGCGTCGCCATCGGCCGCGCGCTCGCCGTGCGCCCTAGTATTCTGCTCGCTGACGAGCCCACCGGCAATCTCGACGAAGCGACGGGCGATAAGGTCATATCGCTTGCGCTCGATCTCGTCGCCGCGACCGGCTGCGCCTTTCTGATGGCGACGCACAGCGCGCGACTCGCCGCCCGGCTGCAGAGTCGCATGCGACTGGAATCCGGCCTTGTGGCGGCGCCATGAGACGAATGCCGTTCGCTTCGACCTTGTCATTCCCGGCAGGCCGCAGGCCTGCCCGGGAATCCAGAGCCAATCCGAGAATGCTGGTCTTGCTCTGGATTCCCGATCGCGCTTCGCGCGTCGGGAATGACATCCGACCCGTTCAGACGGATGTCGTATGAGAGAGACGTTCTGGACGCTGGCCGCGCTATTGAGCCACTGGCGGAGACGTCCGGCAAATCTCGCGACGCTTGTCGCCGGCCTCGCCATCGCCACGGCGCTGTGGAGCGGCGTGCAGGCGCTGAACGCCCAGGCGCGCATGAGCTACGACGCCGCGACGAAGGCGATTTCGGGCGGCGGGGCGCGCACGCTCGTCGCCGCGCGCGGCGGGCTGTTCGACCAGGACCTGTTCGTAAAGCTGCGTCGCGCCGGCGTCGAGGTTTCGCCCGCGCTCGAAGGCGCGGCGCGGATCGGCGACAAGACTATTCGCATCATCGGCGTCGAGCCGGTGTCGCTGCCGCGCGCGTCGCCGATCGCGCATCGGCGAAAGCGCGCGGACCTGCTTGAAGATTTCTTTTCAGGCGAGGGCCGCGGCTTCGCCGCGCCGCAGACCCTGCGGCGGCTTGATCTTTCCGAGGGCGCGCAGCCGCAAACGGAACGCGGCCGGCGCCTGCCGCCGCTGGCGACGCTCGCCGAAGCGCCGCCCGGCGCGATCGTCGTCGACATCGGCGTCGCCCAGCGTCTACTCGATCGACCCGGAAAAATCTCGCGTCTCATCATCGCCGATGACGCGGCGATGGACGACGAGCGCGTGAAACGCATCGCCGGCGATGCGCTTCGGCTGGTCGCGGCGGACGATGACAGCGAGCTTGCGCGCCTCACCGACAGTTTTCACCTCAATCTCACCGCCTTTGGCTTCCTCGCCTTCCTCGTCGGCCTGTTCATCGTCCATGCCGCCTATGGACTCGCTTTCGAGCAGCGGCTGCCGATCCTGCGCACCCTGCGCGCGCTCGGCGTGGCGCCCCCCCATCTCGTCGTCGCGATGGCGTGCGAAATCGCCGTCCTGACCTTCGTCGCGGGCGGGGCGGGCGTCATCGGCGGCTATGCGATCGCGCAGGCGCTGCTGCCGGATGTCGCCAGAAGCCTCGAGAGCCTTTATGGCGCGCAGATTTCGGAAAGCCTGTCGCTCGATTCGCGCTGGCCGCTCTCCGGACTCGTCATGGCTGGCGCCGGCGCGATTCTCGCGGCGGCGAGCGGCTTTGCAAGAACCTTGCGGCTGCCGCCGCTGTCGGTCGCGCGGCCGATCGCCTGGCGCGTCGAGCATCACCGATATTTGCGGCGGCAGGTGGCGTTCGCGATCCTCGCTCTTGCCGCGGCGGCCTACGCCTATGGCTTCGGCGAGGGGCTCGCTTCCGGATTCGCGATCATCGGCTTTTCGCTTCTTGCCGCCGCGCTGTTCCTGCCGGTCGCGCTCGCGGGCGCCTTGGCGCTGGGCGAATATTTTGCGCGCCGGCCGCTGGCGCGCTGGTTCTTCGCCGACGGGCGCCAGGAAATTTCCGGCCTTTCGCTGGCGCTGATGGCGTTGCTCGTCGCGCTCGCCGCCAATATCGGCGTCGGCGGCATGGTCGAGGGCTTTCGCCAGACCTTCGCCCGCTGGCTCGACGCGCGCCTTGCCGCCGAAATCTATTTCGAGGCGGCGACGCCGGCCAATGCGCGCGACATTGAGGCGTGGACGCGTACGCAACCGGACATATCGGCGGTCCTGCCTGTGTGGCGCGCGAAGACGCGCGTCGGCGAATGGCCGGTCGACATTGTCGGCATGACGCCCCACGAAACCTATGCGGCGCATTTTCCCTTATTGGAGGCGGCGCCAGATGCGTGGACCGCCTTGCATGCCGAGGACGCCGTCCTCGTCAGCGAGCAATTGGCGCGCCGACTCGGCGTCGGTCTCGGCGCCACGCTCGATATTCCAACCTCGACGCAAGATTGGCGCGCGCGCATCGTCGGAATCTTTCCAGATTACGGCAATCCAAAGGGCCAGCTGCGCATCGATCACGACAGGCTGAAACGCTATTTCGACGACGCCTCAGGCGTGCATTACGGGCTGCGCGTCGCGTCCGACGCGACGGCGCGCGTCATCGACGACATGCAGCGCCGCTTCGATGGCAAGATTGCGCGCATCATCGATCAATCCGAACTTAAATCGCTGTCGACGGAAGCCTTCGAACGCACATTCGCCGTGACGGCGGCGTTGAACACGCTGACGCTGATCGTCTCGGGCGTCGCGCTTTTCGCGAGCCTGCTGACGCTGAGCGACATGCGGCGGGCGCGCGTCGCGCCGGTGTGGGCGCTGGGCGCGTCGCGCCGGAAACTCGCGGCGCTGGAAATGATGCGGGTCACGGCCTTCTCCGCCGTCGCCGCCCTGTTCGCGACGCCGCTCGGCCTGTTGATGACCTGGTGCCTCGTCGCCATCGTCAATGTCGCCGCCTTCGGATGGCGGCTGCCGTTTCAGATGTTTCCGGCGCACTGGCTCATGGTTTTCCTGATCGCGCTTTGCGCTGCATTTGTTGCCGCGCTCGTTCCTGTCCTGAGACTCGCGCGCGCCGCGCCGACCGAACTGCTCAAAGTCTTCTCCAATGAACGCTGATCCATCGAAAAATTCGCGCGAGCGCGTTCGCTCAGGGATTTCGAGGCGATCAGCGCTGCTTCTCGGGCTCACGTCGACAAGCGCTTTGGCGCAAGACTTGCGGGGGCTTGGGGCGAATGCGCCGGGTTTCGCCTTTCCGCGGCCCGGAACGCCGCTCGTCTTTCCCAAAGACCATGGCGCGCATCAAGATTTTCGCACCGAATGGTGGTATGTCACCGCGAATCTAAAGGGCGCCGAGGGCGCATCTTACGGTGTCCAATGGACGCTGTTTCGTTTCGCCATGGCGCCGAATTCGGCGCGCGTCGGCTGGGACGACCGCAATCTGTGGATGGCCCACGCCGCGGCGACGAGCGCGGAGGAACATCTCTTCGCGCAAAAATTCGGGCGCGGCGGAATCGGCCAGGCTGGCGTCGAGGCGGCGCCTTTTCGCGCTTTTATCGACGACTGGCGTCTCGAAACGCGCGACGATTCCGCCGGCGCCGGGATCGAGCGCCTGCGCGTTTCAGCCGGCGACGGAAATTTCGCCTATGCGCTCGATCTCGCCGCCACGGGGCCGATCGTCCCGCAGGGCGAAGGCAGCTACAGCCGCAAATCCGACGCCGGACATGCCTCCTATTACTACAGCCAGCCATTCTTTAAAGCGGAGGGTTCTCTCTCCATCCATGGCCGCAAAACGCAAGTCTCCGGCCACGCCTGGATGGATCGCGAATGGTCGAGCCAGCCGCTGGGGTCAGATCAACAAGGCTGGGACTGGTTTGCGCTTCATGTCGACGGCGGCGCCAAGCTGATGCTGTATCGCATGCGCAGCATAAAGGCGACGCCCTATCTCTTCGGCAATTGGATCGACGTCGGTGGCGCATCGTCGCCGCTCATGCGCGAAGACATCGCCATCGAGCCTTTGGAGACGATGCGCATCGCCGATCGCGACATGCCGATTCGCTGGCGCATTCGAATCGGCCATCGCGGCGTCGATATAGAAACCCAGCCTCTTAATCCGAGAAGCTGGATGGGAACCGAGCCCGCCTATTGGGAGGGACCGATCCGCTTCAACGGTTCGCATGAGGGAGAAGGCTATCTCGAAATGACGGGCTACTAAAACTGCTACATTCGGATGGTGTTGCCCGAGTGGAGCGACATCTTATGGCTCCGCGGCCGTACGAAAGAGATTCGCAAACACGCCTTTCGATTCGCGCAGCTTCTTCAGATGCACGGCGGCAAGCTCGAAGAGCCGCCGCTCGCCCGCGCGGGTGATGACCACGAGCGATCGGCGACGATCGTTCGGATCGGTCTTTCGCTTGACGAGCTTCGCCTCCGACAGGCGCGATACCAGCTCGGCGGCGCTGTGATCGCGGATCATCAGCTGTTCAGCGAGTTCGCCGACGCTAATGTGTTTCCCGCCTTGGAAGGTGTGAACCACCAGAAGCGCCTGATACCATTGCATGGTGACGCCATGGTCGGCGGAGACCTGTTCGCTGAACGCCAGAAATCTGCGCAGCGCGTAGCGAAAATTAGCGAGCGCCGCCAAGTCTTCGTCGCTTGGCGCCTTGCGCGCGGCTTCGGGTGCCGAATCCAACACATTCACGTGAAAGTCCTTCGTCTGAATAGTCCTGTCCCGACGGCGGGTTTTGAGTATTGAAACGACGCTTGCGCCAGACCGACCGATCAATTGGACTACTATGGGGGGCGCCGCGAAAAAATGGAACCTGGCTTTTCCGGATTGAGCGCGTTCTACACGCTCGAGCCCGTGCGCCGCTTTATAATCGCGCGATGAACTCGTCAATCTTTGCAAAGAATTCCTCCGCGCCGGCGACGGCTCCGGTGTTGCGTTGGAGCGCGGCGCGACGACGCGGAGAGTTCGGCGCGGCGTAATCGCGCACGGCCTGCAGCCATCCCCGGCCGTCGAGCGGATCGACGTAATCGATCGCGTCGCCGCCAACTTCACGGAAGGCCTCGATGTCCGAGGCGACAACCGGCGTTCCCGCCGCGAGCGCTTCGGCGACAGGCAGGCCGAAGCCCTCGGCGAAGGAGGGCATCAGCAGCGCCCGCGCCCCGGCGAGCAATCGGCGCAGTCCCGGCGTCGACAGCCCTCCGGCCTCTATGACATGCGGACGCAGGACGACGCTGCGCTCGAGCATTTCGACGACGGCGTCGTTGAGCCAGCCGCGCTTGCCAACGATCACGAGCTTTGGCGGGGCAGGATCGCTCGCCAGCGCGCGCCATACGTTAAGCAACGTCAAATGGTTCTTTCGCGGCTCGATCGTGCCGCAGACCACGAAATAATTGACGCCGTCGAGCGCCGCGGGCGGTTCGGCGGGCGACAGGAAGCTGGGCGAAACTGGCAGCCGCGCGACGCAAATCGGCAGTTCCGGCCTTCCCTTTTCCACTGCATATTGGCGAAGGCGCGCGGCGAGCGCCTGCGATCCGACGACTGCGCCGGCGCCATAGCGGCAAATATTGCTGATGCGCCTTGGATGCAGCAGCGCTTCCCTTGCGCGAAAATACTCGGGCGCCTCGATCGGAAGCAGGTCGTGGACGAAGAAAACCGGCCTTATATCCGGTCGCGTCGCCAGCCAGCGCACATACCAGTTTCGGTCGACGAGGAATTGCGTGACGTTGAAGTAAATCGCGCCCAAGGGCGCCTGACGTAGCGGCCGGCCAAGATGCGGGGCCCAACG
>Ga0233425_10003892_pt1 | contig 26099 bp, 24 predicted proteins | sample Watercolumn_Towu_2_FD_181712 | JGI IMG/M metagenome (GOLD analysis project Ga0233425, IMG submission 181712) | Freshwater microbial communities from Lake Towuti, South Sulawesi, Indonesia - Watercolumn_Towuti2014_140_MG | ecosystem: Environmental > Aquatic > Freshwater > Lake | place... | reverse complement strand
CTGGTACTGTGTCAGGCTGTATCGACATATCTCCTTCTCCGCTACCATCCGTATCACCGGCAACAACATCGGGTTCACTGGTATCAGGTTTTGTATCCTGCTGTACATCTGGTGTCATGACTTCTCCGGGAACATCGGGAGCAGTGTCCTGCGTGATGGTAGCATCTGGTTTCTCTTCTGTCGGTACTGCTTCTGCAACTGTTTCTGATCCGGTATCACCATCGGAGGAGTCAATGGTATCTGGTGTGGGTTCTGTTTCTGTTGCTTCTGGTTGGGGTTCTGGGGTGGTATTGGTGACTTCTATGGTGCTTTTGGCGTTTAGGTTGCGGACACAGTCGGCACCGCCTTTCTGAATGTAGAAGCTGAACTCTTTCTCAAACATCTGAAGTGGAGCTTGCGATATTTTTGTTTCCAGTGTGGCCGGGTTCACCAATTCGATTCGTACTACCCTTGCCGGTACCTTCTCCTTGCTCTTTCCGTACTTGTCGAGGAGGTAGAATGTTGGATTTTTGGTACCCGGAACATACATGATGTAGCCGTTGACCGGAACGTACTCTATCGCATACTGAATTTTCTTGTCTTCTATATCCAGAATTTCCTTACTAGTTCCGGTGAATCCATCAACAATTATGAGTTTTCCCGAGAGCATTGATCTGAATTGATACCGTCCTTCCGGATCGACTGATACCATGTCCCCAACTCCCGGATAATTCTTGGTTTTGCCGAGATCGGCGAGATCAAATGTCATCATGCCGTCGTAGTTCCAATCCTTATCGACTGTAGGTATCATGAGGTGTTTGGATTTCTTGCCCGGAGATTCTCCGCAGACCATTTCCACCCTTCTGCCTGATTCCCAGTAGGTGTTCGGAAGGGTAACGACCTGTCCTTCTACAATCTTATCGTTACTGAAGGTATAAAGAGTGAGCTGATAGATAATGGGCTGAAACTCCTTTTCCACTTCCTGCATCGCATAAATCACGCCATCGATGATTTTGGAGGCTACGATGGGAACTTTGGGCTTGAAAGTGATGAGAGGTTGAGGTTTCCCATTCTTGTAATTAGAATACTCTTCCTTCAGATCTCCATTGGCCTTGTATGGGGCGTAGATTTCTATCTTATCTCCGCCAATTAAGAGAAGACGGTCTTGATCAAAACTTGGTCCTTGGATTATCTCGACGTTGTCATACTTTGTAAAATTTGGAAAGGAAGCCTTATCCACTACCAGGCTCGCACCCCAGGATTCGGGTTTGTTTACCTGGTACATCAGCCACTGAAGATCCATTTTTCCATAGATCTTGTCTCTAAATGTCCGTGCGACATATTGTTGTGGCCAAAGAGCAGCGTCATCTCCCGGCGCTTTGCTATTTTCCTTTTCCGTGAGTTCCAGACTCGTCTCCCCATTTTCCGTTACCGCCTTTATGCTGAGCTGCATGGTGCGATAAACTCCGCCGCTGCTTGACCCAAAACAGAGCATAATATCCTTATGGGTAGCGGTCGTTATCTCCCCCGCATTTGCATCATCCTCTATTGCGACGTTCATTGAAGCGGCGGCAACAGCAATTCCAGCCAGACGGGCAGCGAGAGAATTTCCGAGAGCGTTCGATGGCAATCGTGGAGCGTTCATGGTGAATTTTCTTTCTTAAGAACTAAAACCGCGATGAGACCAAGATTTTACGATAATTATATCCAATCGTCAAGGAAATCGCGATATAAAGCTAAAATAACGGGTACCCTAGCAGGATTACACTTATATTCTCGGCGAAAAGCTGACAAGATTCAAGTCAAAAAAACAAAACCTCAAGCCCTAAAAGAATACAAAAATTGATTTTTTATATATTTAATATATACTATAGATGAATCAGATTATCACATCACCAATCTCAACGATGGCTACAATTCTCTTCAAGGTGAACGACAAAATTCCAAAAGAACTGGATATCATTCAGGAGGAAGAAGGGCTTGGAAATAGAACGGCAACGATCACATTTCTCATCAAGTATTATTTTCTAACGAAAAAAACTTCATTGAGTCAAACCCTGCAAATGATGGATCTACTCATGGAACACACGCATTTCAAAAAATCACCCTCACCGCGAAAACAGTTGGAGGATATATAAAATTTTCGGAAAATACCAATGGATATACTTTTCACAGAGCACTTCAAGAAACAAATAAAAAGATTGAAGAAAAAATATCCACACGTTAAGAATGATTTACTGGCGAAGATTGAATTGTCGGATTGGAAGAAGGAAATTCCAATCGGAAGATCCATCCTTAAAATAAGGATAGGCAGCAAAGATATGAGAAGAGGCAAATCAGGAGGATTCAGATCTTACATATACGCATATACAAAGAAAAATAAGCTCATCCCTCTCTGCATATACGCAAAATCCGAATCAGAAAGCATTACAGAAAATGAGTTACATTACCACCTCATGGAAACCATGAAGGAAATCCTGGGGCTCTAGCCCGGGTAGCCAGTTCTCGTAGCTTCACCTTCATTGACGATAACACCGTTTAGGTGTACTATTACAGCAGGCAAAAGCCAAGAATTAGCTTTATAAGACCCCTCATGGCGAAACTGCGCTTCCTCCACATCATCGTCCCACAGGGAACTACGGAAAACACCAAAATGGAGCCAAAATTTGCAGGGCTCCTCTTGAATCTCCGCAATACCGTCACCGGAAGAAAATTCTCCTTCGAGTACTTCGGACACGGGCAGTATGCGTACTTCTACATTGTGGTCGAAGAGACGCTGAAAGAAACGATAGAATCGCTCATCTACTCCACCTATCCCGACGCGGAAATTCAGGAGAGTGAAGACTACACGAAACGCTTCAAGCCGGACGCGACGCTTCACGCCGCCCCCATCGCCGGTGCAGAAATCATACTGCATCACAGCGATGTCTATCCCATCAAGACCTACGACGACTTCGGTGAAGATTCGATGTCGCGTCTCTTCTCGGTCATTTCAAAAATATCCTCCACCGATCAGGTCTGGGTGCAGATCGTAACCGAGCCGCTCCCCGATACGGCATCATTCTTTTTCCTTCGCAACTGGCGTTACCGTTTCGCGGCAATCCATCATTTTTTCTCAATCAAAGATCGCTTCCGCACCGGAGGGCGCAAGGTCATCAACGAAATGCGCCATCACAAAGCGCACGAGAAAGATGGAGAAAAACCATTTCGCATAAGCATCCGCTGTGCCTACATCTCGACAACTCATGAAGAGGCGGATCGCAAACTGGAGGCGGTCATCAACGCCTTCTATCAGTTCAATGACAGTGATGTCAATGAGTTTCACGCACACCGCGCGCACGATATCAAAAAATTCATCCGCTCATACAAACTGCGCGAGCATGCGATTCCATTTGTCATGAGCAGTAAAGAAATTGCAACACTCTATCACCTCCCCAATGCCGACTATGTGCCGCACATTGTGCATGTGCAGGCGCGCAAGGCCGACCCGCCGCAAGATCTCCCAAAGTCGGGAGAATCGGATGTATCGCCGTTTGGCGTTACCAACTACCACAACAACTTCGTGCCGTTCGGCATCAAGCGCACCGATCGCCGCCGCCATCTTTACACGGTGGGGAAATCCGGCTCGGGAAAATCAAAACTTCTCGAACTGCTCATCATTCAGGACATCATGGACGGAAAGGGATTCGGGGTTCTCGATCCTCACGGCGATCTCATCGATAACATCATTCGCTACATCCCGAAGGAGCGTATGGACGACGTTGTACTCTTCGATCCTGCAGACACGACATATCCGATTGCCTTCAATCCCTTGGAATCCATAGACGACGCCTACAAGATGCAGGTGACAACTGGCTTTCTCGATATTTTCAAAAAAGTATTCGGCGACAACTGGACCTACCGCCTCGAACATGTGCTGCGGTACACCACGCTTGCTCTTCTCGACAGCCCGAACACCACGGTCATCTCGATCCAAAAAATGCTCACCGACAAGAATTACCGTCAGAAAATTGTTTCCCGTATTAAAGAAAACACAGTGAAGAGCTTCTGGGTTTCGGAGTTCGCCGCCTGGTCCGAGAAATTCGATTCAGAAGCCATCACGCCGTTACTCAACAAAGTGGGCCAACTCATCTCGACGAACATGATCAGAAACATCATTGGTCAACCGAAGACGAAATTCAATCTCCGCGAAATCATGGACAAGAAAAAAATTCTCCTCATGAAAGTTTCGAAGGGTCTTCTCGGTGAAGAAAACTCCGGACTCATCGGCTCAATGGTCATCACCAAGCTCTTTCAGGCCGCCATGTCGAGAGCCAACATTCCTGAAGAACAGCGCGAGGACTTCTACTTTTACGTGGATGAATTTCAGAACTTCGCCACGGACACTTTCGCGGAAATTCTCTCGGAAGCCCGCAAATATCGGCTTAATCTCACGATTGCACACCAGTACATGGGACAGCTGTCAGATGTTGTGCGCACGACGGTATTCGGCAATGTCGGCTCCATGGTGAGCTTCCGTGTAGGCGCCGAAGATGCCACTATCCTCGAAGGCGAATACACTCCCGTATTCAAGGTTCGGGACATCATCAATCTCGGCGTGCGGGAATTTTACACAAAAATGTCCATCAACGGAGAGCTTCGCGAGGCATTTTCCGGTCGCACCCTCTCGGTGCCGCCCGTGACAAATGACCTCACCGCGCAGATCATCAACGCCTCACGTAGCAAGTACTGCGCACCGCGAAGCGAGGTCGAAGAGCTTCTCGCCAAGTGGGACGAAGCCGCATCAGCACCGCCAAGCGCTGAGGAGGTGCAGCAGTCGGAAGAGAAGTTCGAGGAACCGATTATTTAGCGCGCCGGAGCGAAGCGGAGGCGTTTATTTTACCTCTTCCGCTACAATCTCAACTTCTTTTTCACCTTTTTTGCCGCCTTCTTGACGCTCTTTTCTGCGCGTTTTGCCTCATTTTTGACGGCACTTTCCGCACTTTTCGCTGCTTTTTTGACATCTTCCGCCTCCCGTTTTGCCTCATTTTCAAGACGTTTTCCTGCGCGCGCAGCTTCTTCTTTCACATCTTTCACCTCGCGTTCGATTTCTTTTCCAACACGTTTTCCAAAACGCTCCACTTCGGCAGTGTATTTTTCTACAGCGGTAGAAATGGCATCCTCATAAGCATTGGTATAGGGTTGGAGATATTTTTTGTCAAATCGGCGGAGCTCTGCGTGCACCTTGGCAGCTTCTTTCGGGAAGAGCATTTCGAACGCCACATAGAGCGCGACATACCCGGGTCCGAGATAGCTCTGTGAGAGGGCATTGATAGCCATACTGCGCAATGAAGCCTTGAGATTTTTCGGATCAAGTTTCGTGAAATCAATGGTGAGCAGCTCCAGCTCGGGAATAATTTGGGCAACCACTTGATTGGCAAGCTTATTAAGTTCCTGTTTGGCATATTGTTCAATTTCATTTTTCACAGCATTTTTCACATCCTTGAGGCTCTCCGGCTTGGTGATGGCAACATCCACAAGTCCTTGAAGGCTGTATTTCTTAAGAACACCGGCGGCAAACTCACTACTGTCTTTTGCGGCGGTATCGAAAATAGGAAGAAGCTTCTGCTCGAGCGTGCTCGACGGTAACTTCGCCGCACCCTGGCTTATCATCTTGTTAATATCGCGGATCGTTTCCTGCGTGGTATTCACAAACGTCGTCCCTATGTACAAATTGAAGAGTTCTTCCGGGAGCTGCTTTTCGCCAATCTTTACCAATTCCAGTGCCGCCTCGCGCGCCTTCTTCTCGGCTTCAATTTTTACCGTATCTTTCACATTCGCCTTCAGATCATTGAGTTTATTTTTTGCATTTGTCTTTCTCATTTCAGCACTACTCTTCTTCGAAGCATCTTTTGAAGAATCTCCCGAACCATTTTTCGAACTGCCGTTCTTTTTTCGCTGTGCCTCAAGCGTCAAAAGAATCGCGGGATCGATGGGCTCACCCTTGCCGTTATTCAACTTTGCCGTCTCCATTTTTTTCGCGATTTCCTCTTTGGTAAGTTTCTTTTTCGCAGCAGCAAAAACACCCTGCGCGCAGACGAATGTCATCGCGAGGACAAGAACGAGAGAAAGAAAGCGACGTTTCATAAAAAATCGAGTAAGGAATGAACCCATTGTATACCCGCCAATGATATTCGCAAATTTTTTTCTCTTCACGTATTCTTTAATATACCGCCTCAAGGTAGCACTTTTCGCAGGTTACCACTTCCGGACTGCCTTCAGGATAGGTCGTTTCAATCGAAGCTTCGCACTTCATGCATGTTCGCGCATACAATTTTGGCGGATTGCGCAGTTCCATCCTCTCAAGATGCCTGCATTCAGGGCATTTCGCGGGTATGGGTAGTCGGCTGTCGCGCAGCCGCGTAAGCTCTTTAAGAATCACGCGAAAATTTTTCCCGCACCGTTCGCAGGCCAACAGTTCCTTCAAAATATCATCAGGGCAATCACTGATGGCATCCGGAACAATGTACGTTTGCGGCTTGTAGTCGCGCTGATCTTTCTCCTTCCAGTGTCCGCCACGACTCATGACCTGCTCTTTCGTAAGAGGAAGATACTCCATCGCAACGCTCTCATTGTATCCATAGGGCGACATCCAGAGCGGGAACATTTTGCCCCACTCGCCCGTCTTCACCATATGCTGGATAATTTTCGGCACCAGTATTTCATACTCTTCCTTTGTATACTGCTTATTGAAAATACAATACTGTTTTTTACGCAAACCGCTGCATCCAAACAGATTCGATGAGTTGAAACAAAACTCGCTGTACATCACATTCTGGCTGTGAAAAACGTACAGCGAAAAAATGACACTGTACGTCTCAATCGTTCCCATCACCTGATAATTGAGTTCCGGTTTCAGGTACATGTTTGAACAGTCTACGATGTCGCGCACGTTCACGCCAACATGCACATACTTGCAGTCCTGGCTGTCATTGACGTCGTAGCAATCGGTGCAATTTTGGCAGTTGGTCAAGAAGTCGCCGCTCGAATTTTCGCAGTTCACGATGTTGGCATACTTGCGAATACGCTTCATCCGAAGATCCCGCAAAACCTCCTTCGCTTTTGCTACAGCATCTTTCGAACCAAGAAATTCCGCAACCTTCTGCGCATATTCTTCTGGAGTTACACGCTTATTCATGAAATAAAATTCTTTGTTATTCAGATTCGTACACAAAAAACAGTTCCGGCATCCCTTGAGATTTTCCGAGAATCCGCAGTCAAAAGAATTTTGTGAATACGAAATATATACGCAGTTATTACAGTTTGTGACATTAAAGCACTCATACAGCATCTCGGATGAGTAGATGTAATCCGAGTCGATAACATCGCGGGAATTCTGAATCAGTTTGCCATACATGCAGTCTTCGCAATTTTCACTACAGTTGATGAGATGACAATTTTTGCAGTATCCGGTTCCCGTCGTAAATGGAGAATTTTCATTCTGCACCTGAATGAGATTTACGTGAGGAATCTCGACACACAGCTCATGAAACTGCTCAAAAAACGGCCTGTTGAAGTCAAAATCACGTCCAAAATTCATCCCGTCCCAATCATCACTCCACCACTCTTCGTGCGTCATCATTTTATATTTTTTTCCCCACTCCGTGTCGGGCGAGTAGAGCGCGATGAGTGGCTTGCCCGTCACGCTCGAAACATTGTGATACATGTACTGCTCATTCCTGTGCCCCACCCGCGACATCAACCGGCAATCGGGACACTCAGAAGGCTCAGGAATGGTGAATTTTTGACCGCCAATCACAGGCGAAATTTTTTCGAGAAACAATCTTTCCATATCGGTAACCTCATACAATTGTTGACAGGCGATGCAGGTTTTCATAGAAGGTTCTTGTATCATAAATAGTTATTTTTCAATTTGGCATTTCCACAGTGGCAAACGATCGTTAAAGGGATTAGCATGTGTAATTACTATTTTACCGCGACAGGAAGATGATATATCGGCAATATCCATCATCGTCATATTTGGATTTTCTTCGCATACGCTGCACGGTTTTCCTTCAATATTTTGACAAGAAGCAGTAAGGAGAGAAGTGACGATTGCGAATTTTGCAATTTGCCCCATGTCTGTATTAATCAGATCTTTATCCATAAAGTCAAATTTTGTTTTAAAATTTCCACAATATATATCGCAAAAAACTGCTTTACTTTAGCCTTAAAATAATACTACAATTAATTCTGACGAAACTTTTCCACACAATATGCGGTGCGATATCGGGCGATATCTCGATACGCTGCCCACAGACTCTCAAATATGTTCGCCCAACTCCTCAAGCTCGGACTCTCGCAAAAAGAAGCGCAAATCTACCTCGCGCTCATCGCGCTCGGTATTTCTTCACCCGTGTCCACCATCGCAAAAAAGGCAAACATCAATCGCACCACGGCGTATGACATTCTGGAAATGCTTCTCGAAAAAGGTTTGGTGATAGGCCAAAAAAAGAAATCCTCGCAATACTACGAGGCGCTCTCTCCGGAAAAAATTGTCGCCTATCTCAAAGAGCAAAGCGAAAAATTCGCACATCTAGCGGGCGACGCGGAAAAAATACTTCCTGAACTCAATGCACAATATAGGGCTTCTGGACGTCCAAAAGTCTACTTCTATGAAGGTGATGAAGGTCTCATCCGCGTCTATGAAGAAACGCTCACATCGCACGAAGAAATTCTCGCCTACGCCTCGGATCAGACGAATCAAAAGGCAATACCATGGTATTTTCCGCAGTATTACAGAAGGCGCGCATCAAAAAAAATCGCCATTCGCGCCCTCTTCCCCGATTCGCCGAATGATCGCGAGAGGCACTCTCTTGATGCGCAGGAGCTCCGCCGCAGCCGTCTCCTCCCAAAAAATAAACTCGACTTCACGCCGGAAATAAATTTTTTCGATAATAAAATCATGATCGCCGATTGGAAGGAAAAACTCGGTATCATCATCGAATCAAGAGAAATAGCCGCAGTTTTCAAGCAGACCTTCGAGCTCGCTTGGGAAGCCGCGGAGAAGTATCACAGGAAAATAATGGCGAAAAAAAGCCGACGCTTTCAAAAAACTGACATTTCCAAAACTCCGCCAACGACTACTCAAACCGTATCTGAAGGCTATACATCCCCATCGCGCAGAGCCCCGTAAGACTGGATCCGCTGCTGCGCACCCCGAGGTCAAGAGTCGTAACGCCGCTCGATGGCAGCATTTTTTGATAGGATAGTTGCGGAATGACGAACGCCGCAGAGCAGTCATAGGTGCCCTTGGTTTCAATTTCCAGACGGGTTGGCACGCCGGCCTTCGCGGTAATCTGCGACGGAGTGTAGCCGCCTCGCGCAAGAACATGGATAATCTGTACGTCATTTTCGGTGCGTACGGCATCGCCACCATCAACCGAACTTGAGGAAAAAGAGACGAGAATGATGACGAAGGCAATGGCAAAGCTTCCCAGAATAATCAGCAGTTGTTTCATAACGGGAAAGGTCGCCTTAAAAAATTAGAAGTTAATTACCGGACGAATAATACCCTGCGCCGCGAGAGAACTCAAAAGCGCAATCACGCCGAGTCCGATGACCACGACACCGGCGGTTTTGAAGAAGAGCGGACTGTAGCGCGTGTGGGAGAAACGGTATGATCCAAAGGAGAGAAGCGCGAGCATGGGAAGCGTGCCAATCGCGAACACGCCCATGATGAGCATGCCGCTCCAGAAGGAACCGCTCGATAATGCCGCAAATTGCATCGACTGGGTAAATCCGCACGGAAGAAAAAATGTACCGGCCCCCACGACAAGAGGAGCCCACCATCCGCGTTCCAATGAGGTAAGCTTCCGGAAAAGTCCAGCGGGCAAAACAACCCGAAATTTTTTGGCGATGTGGAAAATATCAAGCAGATTGATTCCGAGCAGGATCATTACAAACGCAACGATCACACCAAAAATGTTCGTTACCGTCGGACTGATATTGAGTGTGCTGCCAAGCAGGCCGAGGATTCCGCCAAGTGCGGCAAAACCGGCAAGTCTTCCAATATGGAAAAAAACAAACGGACGCAAAGGTGCGTCATCTTTCGAGACTTCAGCCGAGAGCGAGAGGGTGAGTCCGCCGACGACAGCGAGACACGAAGAGAGCGACGCGACGACTCCGATGAAAAATACCGTTACCGGAGACAGCCCTCCCTCAAAACCGAGATTCACGACTCCGGATTTTTGTAAAAGCATGAAGAGCCCAAGCACGATGAGCCCAAGAGGGAGGGCGTATACAGCAGTCTTATAATCTTTCTTTCCAGTCTCTTTTTCGAGTGAGAGATGATACTTGTGGGCTTCGATGAGTTTCGACCACTTTTCGACGAGTTCCGATACCGGCTGATCTGAAGTCGTGTCGACAGCAACCGTTTCATGTTTCAAATCGACATGAACTTTTACAACTTCCGGATGTTCGCCGAGGGTATCTTCGATGAGAATTTTGCATGCGCTGCAGTGGGTGCCGCGAACATGGAGGAGGTAGTGGTTCATGGGAGAGATGAGAGCGAAGTAAGTTTTAAACGGAGAGAATTCGTAACGACGAGTACGCTCGAGAAAGCCATGGCCGCTCCGGCAAAAGCGGGATTCAGGCTGAGCCCAAGAGGATACAACGCCCCCGCAGCGAGTGGAATTCCGATGACATTGAAGGCAAACGCCCAAAAAAGATTTTGTTTAATCGTCCGCAATGTCTGGCGCGACAATCGAAACGCCTCGGTAATTTTTCCGATATCGCCATGGAGCAGAGTAACATCGGCCGTCTCAATCGCAACATCCGTACCCGTACTCATGGCAATGCCGACATCCGCAGCGGCAAGCGCCGGAGCGTCATTCACACCATCGCCCGCAACGGCCACGAGACTTCCTGATTTTTTCAAATCATTGACGACATTTTGTTTATCTTCCGGAAGCATCCGCGCATGGAACACATCAATACCGAGCTGACCAGACACATGCTTGGCGGCAAACTCCTGATCGCCGGTAGCCATGTGGGTCTTCACGCCAAGATTGCGGAGTGAGGCGATGGCACCGCCCGCGCTGGCCTTGATTTCATCTCCGACGAGGAAGTATCCGAGCGCCTCCTTCTTCGAAGCGAGAACGACCGGCGTCGAAGCACCCGCATCTATCCGCGGTAAATCGCCGACGACATCGGCAATGAACCGATCGCTTCCAATGTAATATCGCTGCCAATGTATCTCCCCTTCAGCGCCCTTTCCCTTCGTAACGCTGAAATGGGAAACTTCAGACATACGCACATTTTTTTCTTTCGCAAACGAAACAATGGCATGAGCAAGCGGATGTTCGGACATGTGTTCAATGCTCGCAGCAAACGAAAGTACATCCGAGTCCGGCACTCGACTCAAATTGTGGAAATGTAAAACCTTTGGCCTACCTTCAGTAATGGTTCCGGTTTTATCAAAAATCACTTCACGAACCCTCGAGAGTTTCTCGAGCGCTTCGGCATTCTTGATGAGAATTCCATGGCGGGCTCCCTTCCCTACACCAACGATAATCGCCGTCGGAGTCGCAAGTCCAAGAGCGCACGGACAGGCGATGACGAGCACGCCGACAAATGAAGAAATGCCAAGCGACAGGGCAACAGAAAATTCGCGGTATCTCGTACCGACAACGAGCCAGGCAGCAAGCGACAAAACAGCAATCCCAAGAACAACCGGTACAAAAACGGCCGAAACGCTGTCTGCCATCTTTTGAATCGGGGCGCGGCTACTCTGCGCCGAAGCGACAAGATTGATGATATGCGCGAGCAGACTGTCCTTACCCACGCCGGTCGCCTCGATGATCATTCGGCCATCCTGATTGATCGTTCCTCCGGTGACATGATCCCCGCTCTCTTTGCTGACAGGAACCGGTTCGCCCGTAATCATCGACTCATCGATATACGATTCACCCGACACGACGCGTCCATCCACCGGAATTTTCATGCCTGGTTTGATAATGATTTGATCACCTTTTATCACCTGCTCAAGCGGAATTTCAACCTCCTTGCCATCGCGGATGATGAGCGCTGTTTTTGCCTGTAGCGACAGGAGCGCCTTCAGGGCATCATTGGTTTTTTCCTTGGCACGTGCCTCCAGAAACTTACCCAATGTGATAAATCCGACCACAATAATCGTCACATCATAGTAGGTATTCTCGATCGGAAGATATGGCGCGAGAAACTCTTCGAAGGCTCCAAGCGTAAAACTATAGAGAAACGCGACGAGCGTACCGATGCCAATCAACGTATCCATATTCGCCTGACCATATCGGATGAATCTCCATATACCCAGCAAAAATGGCTTACCGACAACAAAAAGCATATATGTGGCCAATATGGGCACGAGATGATGAACAAATTCTTCAACTGTTCCATTCATTACGGGAAGGTATCCGAAGCGATTTCCAAAAATCTCCCACGCCATCACAAGAGCGCTGATGATCATGATCGGAATTGAGATGCGCACATTTTGACGCAGCGTATCAAGTTCGGAGGCCGCGGGAGCTTTGGCATGATTGGCGTGTGGATCAGACGAAGTGCCGCCATGAGAAGCGTCGTCGTTCATGGCGTGCTCTTCGCTTGCCGCAAGCGTATACCCAAGCGGAGCAATCTGTTTATTCAGCTCTTCCGCGGCCACATTATCATGTTTCACATGAGCCGATTCGGTCGCATACGATACACTAACCTCCCGCACGCCCGGCAACTTCTTCAGCCGCCGCTCGATATTCGAGGCGCAGGATGCACAGTGCATACCGGAAACTTTGTAGTGTGATTCCATGGCGCAAAGAGTAGATAATTACGCGGAAAGATTATAAATTTTGAGCAGTTCCTTGATTGCCTGTCCCTTGTCTTCCTTCATTTTTTTCATGACACACGAATCAAGATGGCCGGCGAGAAGCTCGCGTTTCGCGCTCCTCAGGAAGCCCATCACACTATCGACCTGCTGAATTACATCGGGACAGTACTCACCCTGTTCCATCATCTGGAGAACTTTGGCCAGCGTCCCCTGCGCCTGCTTCGTAAGTTTAAGAGTTTTGTCGGTCATGATAAGTATTACTTAATAGTACCTACCACCTAGGTTACAGGTAAAGTGAGAGAAAGTCAAGGGGGGATATCTTCAGATATCCTTTGGTTGACCCTCTACCTCCTGGAAATAAACTTCACGCCATCTATTCCGGAAAAATCGGAGTCCATCGTCCAAAGAGTGGCTTTATGCTTTTGTGCCGTTGCGAGAATGATACTATCAGCCATAGGTAGAGAATGCATCTGCGACAGGCGTGCAGCATTGAGGGATAATTCCAGATCAAGATTCACCACGGTCCCGCGCTTCATCTGGGCAATAATTTGCAGCGCAAGATGCTCATCGCGCCTATGAAGAATTTTCTTGAATACTTCATACAATGAAATTGCAGGGACAATGAGCAAATCGGTATTTTCAGCAAGATGGAGATACTTTCTGCCGAGCGATGTTCCTGCAAAAATTTCAAGCCATACTGAGGAGTCGAGAATATGCATAGTTTAGAGTCGATCTTTTTCACGAATAATGCGGGTGTTTATACCCCTGAGAGAGCCAATCATTATTTTCAAAGGTCGCACAGGAATTAACTCAATACGATCCGCATACGGAATAAGATCCACCTTTATGCCGGGCTTGAGTTCAAGCGTCTCACGCACTTCTTTCGGAATAACAATCTGAAACTTGGAGGAAAGAGAAACAGTAGTCATAAAAAAGTAAAACAAAAATATAATCGATCACTATCTAGTAAGATTATATCACGATCGATAAAAAATGTCTAGGCAGATGGCATTTTCAGCTTTAAAATCGCGCGCTGGAAGTTGAAAATCTTTTTCGCTATACTTGTCCCACGATCAACGCAATAAAAACATGCAAAAATTCCTCATCCGCGGTGGCAACGCCCTCAGAGGCGAAGTGACGGTAAGTGGCTCGAAGAATGCAGCGCTGCCGATTATCTGTGCCGCGCTTCTCACCGACGAAACAACTGCCCTCACAAACGTACCGGAGATTAATGACGTCTACTCACTCCTCGCCATACTGAAGGAATTCAACATAAAATATACATTCGAAAATCACACGCTCACCCTGAGCGGAAAGCACTTCAGATACACCGAGCCGCCAAAAGAGCTCATCGAAAGAATGCGCGCCTCAGTCCTCCTCGCTCCGCTGCTGCTTGCGAGAAACGGCTCATTCGACATGGTGTATCCCGGGGGGTGTGTTCTGGGGAAAAGGCCCCTCGATACCCATTCATACGTATTCAAAAAAATGGGAGCGCAAGTTCCCGAAGAGGAGAAACGATTGAGTGTCATCTGGAAAGAAAGAGAGCCTGTGACAATGGTGCTGCCAGAAATGAGCGTTACCGCAACGGAAAACGCCATCATGATGGCCGCCATCACGCCCGGAGAAACGCGAATCAGACTCGCCGCTGCCGAACCGCACGTCCAAGACCTCTGCCATTTCATGAAAAAAATGGGCTGTCGCATCGATGGTATAGGTACGCACAATCTTAACGTTCACGGAGTTAAAAAACTGCACGGTGCAAAACACGCCATTTGCGGGGACTACCTCGAAGCCGGCACCTATGCGCTCGCCGCCGCCATGACGAAAGGTGACGTAAAAATTCACGGCCTGCAGATGGACTATCTCGACAGTTTCTGGCAAAAGATCGAGGAAGCGGGAATACCATTCACGCTCGAAAAACATTCGGCTCACATCAAACCCGCAAAAAAAATTCTCCCGGTAAAACTGCTTCGCACCGCCGTATATCCGAGTTTTCCAACTGACTTGCAGGCGCCGTTTGGCGCACTTCTCACGCTCGGAAATGGAGTGAGCAGGGTATTTGAAACGCTCTTCGAAGGCCGCTTGAGCTACCTCTTCGAACTCGAAAAAATGGGGGCGCACATCGAACTTCTCAACCCGCACCAAGCTCTCATTATTGGACCGACAAAACTTCGCGGCAAACCCGTCGCGAGCTGTGATATCCGCGCCGGCGCCACGATGGTTCTCGCCGCCCTCGCCGCCAAAGGCGAAACCGTCATCTCCGACATCAAATACATCGATCGCGGCTACGAACGCTTAGATGAAAAACTCCGCCAAATCGGCGCAGAAATTCAGAAGGTGGATGCATGAAGAAGAGAAGCGATTCACTTCGTTTCATCTGTCGGAACAAGCCCACGCAACTCTTTTAGAATTTTCAGCACAGATTCACGCGACATTTTTTCAATTCTCTCTCTTGTCGTCAACACTCTGCTGTTCTCGAACGTAACACCAGGATCAAAGTAAGGCTCAAGTCGGCCTTCAAAACCAGGACAAAGGCGCAGTATGGGGGCAGGAAGATAATCATATTCTCGCGATAAGCGAGAGGATTTTCGAGTAGAGAAGCCAGTACTACGAGCGCCATCGCTACTAGGAGAGGAAGAACTATTTTTCATATGAACATAATGATATCAAGGTCATAGAAAAAATCAAGAAAAATTTTAGCTTCCAATAGCTTCGTACTAGTACGAAGCTGAACAGCTTTAAGAAACCTTCGCAATTTCCCGGGTGCCAGCTCGGAAAAGGCTTCAAAATTTCCATTAAGCCCACATTTGTATACTTCGCATAACAAACAAATCATCGCTCCGGCTTGATTTCCAGAATTTCACCGCTCTCGCTCTTCAAAGAAATTTCCACACTCCCCACGAGATCCGTACGGAGAACTCGACTGTTCGCCGCCTGAAGACGTTCGAGTGTTTCGCGGGTCGGATGACCATAGCGATTCTTCCGACCGACAGAAATGAGAGACAGTGCCGGTGATACGGCACGCAAAAAGGCATCACCACTACTGTACTTACTCCCATGATGTCCGACCTTCAGGATATCGCAATCAAGGGCATCAGGATTAGCGCGCATCAGGGCATCTTCCGTAGGAAAGCCGGTATCCGCCATGCCGAGCAGCACGCAGTGGCCATCATCGCCACCGCCGTCGCGATCATCATCGCGCCCGGTCATATCGCGCCCGACCATGAGTCGATATACGATGCCAACCTCATTGGCCTTCTCATAAAATTTCCCGGCCAGAGGCTGATCGGGCCAGAGAAGGTCAATGAAAACGCCTTTATCAAGCCAAAAATCAGTATCGCTATACCCGATATCAACCGGAATGCCGCGTGCGCGAACATCGCGCAAAATAGTACTCTGCAGTTCCGTTCCCTGTTCGACACCGGTGATCATCACGCGTTGCACATCAAACGAAGAGAGCACGGCAAGTATTCCCTCGGCATGATCGCGGTCGAAGTGGGTCAGCACGACGAGGTCAATATCATCATTGAGGTAGCCAACGGCCTTGCGAAGCGGCTCGGCGATATTGCGCGAGGGTCCGGCATCAACGAGAATTCGCTTTCCGCCGGGCGATTCGATGAGATAGCCATCTCCCTGCCCGACATCGAAGAAGTAAATATGGATGAGTCCATCAGGAAGTTCGGCGACGATGCTGCGTATCGCAAGGGCAGCGACAACAATCACGACGCACCACGTCAAAACAAGTTTGCGCATACTGCCATTGTATGCACACTTTTCTTACAAAATCCTGAGAAAAAATTATCTCCTCTTTCGGCGAATAAATCGGCCAAGTCCGACCGACGCAAGAACAATGAACCCGATACCCGGACCGGTCTCGGTAATTCTGATTTTCGCAATTTTACCCTTGCTTTCGTTGCCGCTTCCATCGCGAGCCGTCACTTTGAAGTAGTGGTATCCCGGCTGGAGTTCCTTCACCGTGTAGTCGGTATTTTCGCTGGAGAGAGCCGTAATCTTGCCATAGCTCTTGCCATCTCCGCTCTGATAGAGAATGTACTCCACGAGATCGCCGGCCGTATTTTTGCTCGCGGTCCACTTCAACTTTGCGGCCAGAGTTTCAATCGCCTGGGCAATGAAATTGCTGACGTCTTCGGGAGGAGTGAGATCTTTCGACTTCACTTCGCTCGAGAAATCATACTCGCTCTTTTTTTCAGAAATTTCTTTTCCGGTAGAATCAAGTGCGCCAATCACACGGAGGGTATACTGTGTTTTTGGCTCAAGAGAAGCCTTAATAACAACCTCTTTCTTTGAATCATCAACCACGAGAGAGGAAATGACGACCTTTGATTTTTCATCGTCCTTCTTTACAATCTCAAAATTTTCGGTCGGATCGATACTCAAAACGACAGGTTGAGAAAAAATCACCTTGAACGAACCGGCGTCGAGCACCTCGACTTTTGCAATAGAGAGTTCATCATCGGTCAAGGCATCGGCAGGAGCAGCGGCAAGGAGCCTATTTCCATCCGATTCCTGAGACTTCTGAACTTCCGAAGTTTTTTTCGGGGCGGCAGGATGGAGCTTCAGATATTCTTCAGGTGTCATCGCACTGCCCTTGAACTGGGCGAAATCACGGTTTCCGCTGCTGACGGGATTGCCGGCAGAATCCTCAACGCCAATACCGACGGTTACGAGGTACTGAGCGAGAGGATTTTGGTCAGCTGTATCGAGGAGCACCGTCTTCCCGCTTTCATCCGAAGGGTCAGAAAAAGCATTCTTCACGGCAAGGTAATCGAGAATCTGATTATCCTGGAGGGTAAAGGCACTCTCCGGCTTCTCGGAAGGGAGCTTCACCGTCTCGGAAAAAATAACTTTCACCTGTGAGCGGTGCACCGATTCAGCGGAAACAACGGTCGGTGCAACGGTATCCTTTTCATTTTTTTCAGAATTATTCTTGGAAATTGATGTTACTGTCTCTTTTGCGGCGACATCGCCTTCTAAAGCGACCACCTTGCTCAGCGAATGAATTTTCACATACGGACTATACGACTCACTCTCATTCCCCGCGGCATCGAGGGCCGTAACGGCAATGTAGTAGATCGTGCCGCTCTGAAGTCCGGTAAGTTCATAATTCGTCACGGCATCAACATCAATATGCTGGCTGTAGCGTGCCGTATTTTCTGACGTCACCTCATCTGTGCCGCTATAAATACGATATCCGCTGACACCGGTATCGTCGATTGCTTCCTGCCATGTGAGCGCGACGCTATTGTTTCCTACCTGGGCAGAAAGTTCCTCGACATCGCTCGGTGGGGTCGTGTCCGCGGCAGCAGCTCCAGTTTCCTTGGCAAATGCATACGAGGCAACACTCACCGAGAGCGCAAACGCAGCCGCAAGAGCAAAGATTTTTTTCGAAACCGAAAGAGTCATATTTTTTGTTTTTATTATTCCTCCCATTGTACCGTATTTCATATCTTGTGTCAAGCGCAGTAACGGTATCTCACCACGATTCCACCGTTTGTGCAAAGCCAATTCTTCTGATAAATTTGGAAACGTCATAGAGAAAAACTTGTAAGCGCGACCTTCCATGAAGCTGAAAATCGCATCAGAAATTTCCTTGAGCATTCCACAGCTCCTCCTCGGAATTGTGACCGTGAAGAATACCAATGCCGGCCGGATGAACTCGGCCATCCCGCAGCTCATTCGCGGCGCCATCGCTTCGAAGCAAAAAGAACTCGCAAAAGAGGCACCGGAAGTGCGCGAGAGCGTGACGCTCTGGAAAACAATCGACAAGCACCCGGGAATTTTGGGACTCCTGAATACCATTGCATCGCAGAGTGATGTTTCCTACGGGAACGCGCTTGAGGATTTGGCCCTCTACTTCAGTGTGCGCTACGAAGTACCGATCGTCAGTCTCGATCTCGATGAAGTCTTCGGAGACATCGAGCTCTGCCGCGCATCCGGAGGCGAACCATTTCGTCCGAGATCGACGATAAAACTCGAACATCCCGATACGAATGAAGTGATCTACCGCGACCGATCTGGAGTGGTTTCACGCGGCTGGAGTAAAGAAATTTCGCAGCGCGTAGCCCTTACAAACGATTCACGAAACGTGGCATGGTTCATCGAAACCATCGGCAACATCCCGATAGAAAAAATGAAATCCATGCTCAAAGAAATGGAAAAGGCAATTCGCACCTACTGCGGCGGAAATGTCGAGATGGCAATTATTGGCGACACCGTGACGGAAATAGACCTCGGGGTAGCCGGAACCACCGGTATCAACGACGCCGAGTACAAGCCCGATCCACGCCGTCTCGCCTTCCATCAGAAGCTCCTCGAGAATTTCGAAAAGATGAAAAAAATGCAGGGGAGTATTTCTCTGTCGGCCAAGGGCGAAAAAAAGAAAAAAGCATCTGTTATGGTGGAAACGGTTCAACTGGCCGAACCGCAGAAAGAGAAAGAAATCACGGCGCAAGAAGCGGAAAAAGTAATACCGGCACATCCGGAAGAAAAAGAATTGCCGCCTTCATCGACAACCGAAGAAAAACTCCTCCCGTCGAAAACAGAGTCCTCGCTCATCGAGATGCTTACCCGAAAATTCATGAAGAGTGATGTAAAAAAAACAGAGTCGTCCATCCTCTCCGCACAGATTCAGCGACTGCTCAAAAATTCGATCAGGAAAGCATTTTCGGACTCTCATGAAATTGCGGAGGATATGGAGCCATTCGTGGAGCAGGCAAGAGATTCTTCTCACGGCGATTTCGCGACCAACATCGCGATGTCACTCTCAAAACAGCTCAAGAGAGCGCCTCAACAAATCGCAAACGACATCATCGAGCACATCGAAAAACCAGATTTCCTGGAAAAAATCGAATTTGCCCAGCCCGGATTTATTAACTTCACACTTTCGCTCGATTGGATCGAGTCCGAACTCCCGAAAATCATCAGCAGAAAATCTCCGCTCATCAAGCCGGAAATTGGCAATAAGAGAACGGTGCTCGTCGAGTACTCTTCGCCAAACATCGCTAAACCGCTCGGGATTCATCACCTGCTCTCCACCATCATCGGGCAGGCACTCTACAATATCTTCTCCTATCTCGAGTACAAAACCGTGGCCATCAATCACATCGGCGATTGGGGCACCCAGTTCGGCAAACTCACCGTCGCCTATAAGCTCTGGGGAGATAAAAAGAAAATCGAAAAAGACCCCATCGAAGAGCTCCTCAAACTCTACGTGCACTTCCATAACATCGTCGAAAAAAATCCGGTAGAAGGCGAAAAACTCGAACAGCAGGCGCGCGATGAGTTCAGGAAACTCGAAAACGGCGACAAAGAAAATACGAAACTCTGGCAATGGTTTGTCGCGATGTCACTCAAAGATACGCAGAAAACATACGATGCGCTCCAGGGGATTCACTTCGACAAAATTCAGGGAGAGAGCTTCTATAGCGACAAAATGGATGATATTTTGAAGGAGGGAAAAGAGAAAGGCGTCTTTCAGACCGGTGAAGAAGGGGCGCTCGTGGTGAAATTCGATAATGAAAAACTTCCGCCATTTCTCGTTCAGAAGTCCGACGGCGCCACGCTCTACGGTACGCGCGATCTCGCCGCAGCCAAGTACCGTCTGAAAACCTGGCATCCCGAAAAGGTGCTCTACGTCGTCGATACGGCACAATCACTCCACTTCCAGCAGCTCTTCGAGACGGCACGAAAACTCCAATGGTACTCCGGAGTCGACTCATGTCCCTTTGCCCACGTCTCATTCGGGCGAATGAGATTCGAAGACGAAAAGATGAGTACCCGCAAGGGCAATATCATCCGTCTCAATGAAGTGCTCATGGAGGCCGTCGAGCGCGCGAAGAAACTCGTGGCGCAAAAATCCCCCGACATTCCCGAAAAGCGACACAACGAACTCGCGCGTATCATCGGTATCGGGGCGATAAAATACAACATTCTCTCCCAAAACCGCACCACGGACATCGTCTTTCACTGGGACAAGATGCTCTCTCTCGACGGCAACAGCGCACCATATCTGCAGTACACCCACGCCCGCGCCGGAAGCATTCTGAAGAAAGCAACGACCGAGCGTCGCCGTGAAAAGAAAAAAGCCGAAAATCAGTTCACCCTCTTCGAGGCCATATCAAGCCAGGAATCGGAAAATTTCGGCTCATCGGACACTCTACAAAAAACCGCCATCGAACACCAGCTCGCCCGCCAGCTCGTAAAATTTTCCGAGGCCATTATCCGCAGCAGCGAGGAATACCGCCCCAACATTGTCACGAACTACCTCTACGAAACCGCAAAACTCTTCAACACATTTTATCATGAAGTATCCGTTCTCCAGGCCGAATCAGAAAATTTGCGAAACTTCCGTCTCCAGCTCACCCAAGCGGTCAAGGCAGTCCTCCACGACGGTCTCGCACTGATCGGCATCGAAGTCCCGGAGGAGATGTGAAGTCCTCTTGGTAAAATTCCCCTCGGTAAAGTCCCCTTCCCCTTTTAAAACACCGAAAAATCGGTATAATCGCTGAGCGTAATGGGCTGAAGCATAATGCGAGCGCACGGCGCGAGCGCGCAACGAGCGAAGGATCTGGCTTTGCCAGTCCTGGAGCGAAGTGAGCTAAACTAAACAAGGAGAGATGGCCGAGTGGTTGAAGGCGATAGTCTTGAAAACTATTAGGCCCGCAAGGGTCTCGTGGGTTCGAATCCCACTCTCTCCGCCATTATCACAGGGGGCTTGTAATTGTTTTCACAACACATTGACTCACATGCGTATACCGCTCGGTAGTACGAATACTGTTGTGCCCAAGCAGTTCCTGAATAATTCGTATACTCACTCCTCGTTCGATCAGGTGCGTCGCGAAACTGTGTCGCAGTGAGTGGAACGTCGCATTTTTTGTAACACCACAATGTTTCAACGCACGCTCAAAAACTTTCTGACAACTCCTGGCTGTGAGCTTGCCTCCGCGATTACTCTCAAAAACATAGGCGTTGTTTCTTTTTTCAATCATCTGCCCCTTCGAAGTAATCATGCTCTTCAATTCTCCAATGATTTTTTCAGGCATGAGAGTCATCCGATCTTTTCCGCCCTTCCCCTGCCGCACGATTATGAGTTTCCCTTCAAAATCCAGATCACAAAGCCGCAAGTTCACCACTTCAGAAACCCTCAATCCGGCCCCATACGCTACGCTCAGGAGCAATCGATGCTTCATATTCGCGACACTGCCAAGAATTTTCACGATCTCTTCTTTCGACAGGACAACCGGGAGCCTCTTCTCCCTCTTGCCGAATTTCACATCAATGCGTTTCTTCACCCCATACACCTCACGATACAAGAATCCGATGCTGTTTAAGTACACGTTCACTGTTGAACAACTCGCCCCCGACTCCCTCTTCCCTACCAAAAACGCCACAATTCTTCCGCGATCCCATTTTTTTAACTCATCCTGACTCATTCCCAGGACCTCACGACAATGGTCAAAATAGCCCCTCAGGCACCCCAGATACGTTCGTATCGACCTCTGGCTATAGTTTCTCATCACCATTTCAGCTTTAACCAGCTTCAAAACTTCATCCATAACGACAGAAAGTTAAAAAATACTTCACTCCTCATCATACCCTCTCCTCCCAACCAATTTTTCAAAAACCTTTACAACTAGCCAAAAAATCGCGACAATATCCATTGGCGACTCTTATTTTTTCATAAAATCTTAAGGACCCCGCCCCTCCTCCTCATGCCACCTCGTCCCTTTCTATGCAAACTTCAAAGCTGAAGTTCGCATAGAAAGTAGTTAGGATGCCATTTGTTCGTGGAAATGGGCTCTTTGCTGTTCGCAGAGCTCACAGCAAACTCGCCTCCATTTCCCCATCACAAACAGCACCTAACAAGTGATATGCGGTTCCGCTCGGCTTCGCCTCGCTCCACCCAACTTGACCGATGGTATGCCTTCGGCATATTTTACCATCGATCAAGTTCGCATATCACTGGCCGTTGTAGGAAATAAATTTAAGCCACTATGGAAACCAATCAAGAATTTATCGAAAGAAAAAATGCGCAATTTGCTAAGGGCAATTTGATCCCGCTCAAGGACATTGGAAGGCAAGGAAAATATTTTTTCAAAAGAGAGGCTTGGACTTTTATGCCACAGCATAATTTAGCAAATAAAGTGTTTGTCCTTGAGCGGCTCAGGCTTGTTCAAAAAGAAGGAATAACATCTCACGATGAGGTCAAAATTGGCGATGTGGAATATAGATTTGGCTACTATATTGTAGGTAAAATCGGTAGAGCAAATAGCAAATGGACGTGGGGCCAATTTTGCCCAATTATTCCACATAAGGACCTTAGCAAATTGCTTGAAAAAGCCAGAAGTGAAGGTGTGCTATTGGCTTAAATTTACATCCTACAACAGCGCATACACGGTTCGGCACTTTTTATGGCTGGCTTTCAGCACAGCCAAAAGTGCCTCACCCATATTTGCCAGCGGTCGCCCTTCGGGCATATTATACCGCTGGCAAACATCGTGTATGCGCAGACGTTATATGAAATCGGGCAGATTTTATAAGGAAAATTTTCTTTTCAGTAATTTAGCCGAGTGATTCTTCTTTTAGATCAACCCAAACTAGCTTGTGATCAGAAATACCTTCAAGTACACCTGCCCTTTCCACTTCCAAACCAATTCCCAAAACATGATCTAAGTCTTTTCTATAAAACCACCTCAGTAAATTAGTTGTAGAGCAAGTGGCCATATCTGAAGACAGTTTTTGAAATTCTGAAAAATCAGGATAAAGCTGCACCAAATCAGTATGGCTACAATTAAAATCACCCATAATTACAATTTTCGAGTCATTACTCTCATCTCTCAACTTTTTAACCTCATCCAAGACAGACTGAACTTGCTCCCGAAAACTGTCTTCAGTCCTACCTTTACATAAGGGCAGGTGTACTTGCACCACATACAAATGATAAGCAGGTAAATGAATACCAACGATACCCCCTCCATAACCTAATTGATCTGGCACACAAAAATTTGGGGTGTAAACAGAATCACTCGGCATGCGAGTTGCGAGCAAAGTTTCTACCGAGCCTCCATATTTTTGTCCTAATCCATGTCCTCTACCAACATGAAAACTTTGATAACCTTGAGGCTTTAAAACTTCAATCAACTTTAGGCGCTGCTTCTCACCCAAAACTTCTGTGATAGCAATAACATCAGCATTAGCCACCTCAACCGTATGTGCCGTACGACTCAGATCAGCTCGCCTTTCAACACCATCATACCGTTTGGCTTTATGCAAAGCATGCACATACAAAAATTCGGGTAGAGAACGGCCATTGCAGCCAAACATATGATTGTAGCTCGCAACTCGCATAGACATTGATTTTATTAAGAGGAAAGTCTAACTAATAATTTAAACTTTTCCAATCTGAAAATAAAATTTCTTTTAATTATACCAAAATCTGCCCGACATCATATAACAAGGCATATGAGGTTCGTTCATTTCACTACGCTCCATTCACTCTCCCAAATTGGACAGGTGTACGCTTTCAGCGTATTTTACACCTGTCCAACTTCTCATATGCCTGGACGTTATGTGCCATAGTGAAAAGCCAAAATCCTTCGGATTTTGAATATTTTGGCAATTTTTAATTGGTAATTCTCGCCTTTTTTAGGTATAATTGAAAGATACTTAACCTCAAAATATGAACATACCAGACCAAGACCGCCGTTTTGTAGTCGGTCCCCTGAAACCAGACGGAAGTCTCGATACCTCACGTTCAGCGTATCTCGAAGACGAAACTGGAAATCTCGCAAAAGTCGCCCAAGAAAATGCAGAGAGACGTGCCAAGGAACGAGCGCAGAAAAGAGAAATTCCGTCTGATGTGCAGCCGGGAACTGCAGAAGCTCTTTTCTTCAATTTGCGAAATGTTACTTTTGATAATGAAGACGCTATAGCAGCATCTAAAAGAAAAGGACAACTAGATAAACAAAGTGAACAGACATTAGAAAGATTACGTCTTGAGCTAAAACTTCTAGACAACATTGGGGCGACTTTTGCTGCCAATCTTATACGTCAAGGTCTTGAAAGTGGTAAGGCCGTAACAGCTGAAGAGGCTACAAAACGGCGGCGTGCTATGACTGCTAATGAAATGTTTGATGAAGTACAAACAATGCTCGACTTTTATGAATGGTTAAAAGATGAAAAAGGTAGTAAAACCGCTAAAGTGCCGGAAGGTAATTATGGTGCAAGCAAGCCGGATTATGACATTGACCGTCTCATAGAGGCCTGCAAGAGCCTACAACGAAAACTTAGCGAGGAGGCAGTCAAAAAAGGCGAGAATTAAAAAATTGCCAAAATATTAATGTCGCCTAATCGGCGACATCGCTTTTCACTACAGCACATAACACTGCGTAGCCGGCTCGCTCTTTTTCAAAAAGCTCGCGCAAATTGGCTGGCTGTACAGCACTTCGTGCGATATTATACAGCCAGCCAACTTCGGCTACGCAGGGACGTTAAGTGAAATTTGCCCCGCCCTCACTAACGTTTAATCATTTACCAAAATCAATATGGAATGGAAAAATCTCGCGCCTGGACTCGTGCGTCAAAGAGTCATCATTGAAGGCACTACTGAAAAAATAGTAGAACCAGAACAGATCAAGGAATATCTCGACGCACTCGCAAAGGTAACAAACATGGAAAAACTTTCTGGCCCGTACGCCTACACAGCTCATGACATGGGCTATGGTGGTTGGATTCACTGGAAATCATCTGGGGCGGCTTTTTATTCATACCCAACAAATCCACCGTTGTTCACAGTAGACTGCTATACCTGCAAATCATTTTCCTGCGAAGAAGCCGCCGAGTTCACCAGAAAGTTTTTCCAGGCGCTCGATTTGGTCTGGAAAGAAGTTGAGGTGTAAACGGGCGGGTCAAACTATCACTTAACAGCGCATATGCAGTTCGCTCCTTGCAGTCGCTCACCCAAATTGTTGCGCGGTGAAGCGCTATCGCGCTACATTATACCGCGCAACAACTTTGCATATGCGCGGACGTTAGGATGCCATTTGTTCGTGGAAATGGGCTCTTTGCTGTTCGCAGAGCTCACAGCAAACTCGCCTCCATTTCCCCATCACAAACAGCACCTAACAAGTGATATGCGGTTCCGCTCGGCTTCGCCTCGCTCCACCCAACTTGACCGATGGTATGCCTTCGGCATATTTTACCATCGATCAAGTTCGCATATCACTGGCCGTTAAGTGAAATTTGCCCCGCCCTCACTAACGTTTAA
>Ga0233425_10003891_pt1 | contig 26103 bp, 18 predicted proteins | sample Watercolumn_Towu_2_FD_181712 | JGI IMG/M metagenome (GOLD analysis project Ga0233425, IMG submission 181712) | Freshwater microbial communities from Lake Towuti, South Sulawesi, Indonesia - Watercolumn_Towuti2014_140_MG | ecosystem: Environmental > Aquatic > Freshwater > Lake | place... | reverse complement strand
TCGTCCTGAACGGCCCGCGCGCGCGCGTCCAGCGCCGCCGGCACGCCCAGCGCCAGGACGAGCAGCATTCCGCCGGCGGCGGCGGCCGACGCCGCCTGCCGGAAGCCCACGCGCACCGCCGCTGCCGCCAGCGCGGGATGTGTACGCGCGCCTCGCCGCAGGTTGCACGGCGCCGGCGCCGTCGCCGCGCGAACGGCGAGCGCCCGCGCCAGGAACGCCGCGGGCGCGTCGTGGCGCTCGAAGGTCATCCGGGAGCCGGCCGACAGGGCCTGTTCGAGCCGGGCGGCGAAGCCGGGCCGTTCCGTGGCCGGGCCGCACCAGAACCACTTCGCCGCGGGGCCGCCATCCGCCGCCGGGAGCGGGAGCGCGCGCCGGACCCGCTCCGCCCACGCCGCGCACGCGGCCGGCTCGCGGTCCGCGTCCCCGGCCCGCCGCGCGTCGGCGGCGCCCCAGCGGGCGCCGTGGACGGCGAGCAGACGTTGGCCGCGGCCGGCGGCGACGGTCATGCGGTCCGTGCCGGCGTAGGCGACGAAGCGGGGCTCATCCGGCGCCGCCGGAGGTCGTTCGCGAAGGCTCTGCTCCCAGATCGCGAGCGCCTCGTGATCGAGAACCGGCGGATCCAGACCGGCCGCCGCCAAGGCGGCGAGGCGCGCGTCGACCTGTTCGTCGCGCGCGACGGCCGCCAGCGCGCCGACCCCGCCCGTCGTCTCGCGCTCGAATCCGAAGTACTCGACCGCGCACGACTCCAGCGGGAACGGCAGTTGCACATCGAGCAGGGACGGCATGACGCGCCGGGCGCGGCGGATCGACGGCACCGGGGCCGACAGCCGCCGCACCAGCGCATCGTGCGCCGGCAGGGCGGCTGACAGCACCGCGCGGCGCGATGAGGCCGCGGCCCGGATGGCCGCCGCCGCGTTGCCGCCGGTCGGGCCGGGCGTTCCGGCCGGAGCCGCGACGACCTCGCACCGGGCGCGACGGCCGCGCGCGACCGCGCGAACCGCGGCGACGAAGGAATCGCTGAAGTCGACGCCCACCCCGACTCTGGAGGGTCCCAATAGCAAGACCGATCACTTTCGCTGCGCGGACATAGTGATTGGGCGGGAAGCAATAGTCAATCGCTCCCGGCGCAAGGCGCGGGTCAGCGGCGCATCGGAGAGCTATTGCCGTTGAGGCCGGCGCGTGCGCGGCACAGGCGGTACGCAACGCCTCGCTCGAAAAGTCCGCCCCACCGACGGTGACCGGGACTTCGGCCAGGACGAGCGCTCCGAACGCGCCGCAGCCGTATCGTCGGCGGCACCGGCGCAATAATCACTCGCCGATGCGCCCGGGCGTCATCAGCGCGTGCCGGATCCGACGTCGCCCGATACGCTGCGCACGGGGTCGAACGGATGGGATGGCCGTGCGGGCGGCGGGCTCGCGATTGGCGGCGGGGTTGGGATGGGAGGCGCGGCAGGATGGGCCAGCGAACCGAAATCCTGGGACGTACTGCGGAACGAAGGGCCGAAGATGGCGCCGCGCTCGCCGTATGGCAGCGAGCCGAAACCGGCTGACGGAGCCGTGTCTGGAAGCAGCGGCGTCCGGGTTGCCGTCGGAGGTGGGGAGACACCATGCGGCACACCGGAACCGTCCGCGACGGCCGGCAGACCCCAGTAGTCGCCGCCGGGCCGGCTCGCGCCGATCACGGGAAGGCGGGCTGACGGGGCGACCGCGTCGGGCGCCATGGCGTCCACGCCCGGCATTCGGGTGGCCGCCTCGGTCCGTTCGTTGACGGCGCGCCGCTCGGTGCCGGCCGCGTGATCTGCCGGGACCGACGGCACGGATTCCTTGGGCGTCGCGGCGGTCTGCCGCGCCTCGGACCCGGGCGGCGAGACCGACCGCCACGACGCCTCGGCCGACGCGTCCGGCCGCCAGTCGACATTCTCGCCACGGAACACGAAGGGCGCGGGCTGATTCGTTGCGCGGATGACGTTGATAACGGCTTCGCGAAGGACCTGCTCGTCAACGGCCAGGTCGGCGGCGGGGTCTTCCTGTCCCTGGAGGCGGGCCGGAGCGACGTCCGCCTCGTCCTCGGCGGCCTCGTCGTCGGATTCCCCGTCCGCCCGCGAGGCGGGTGCATTGGTGTTCCCGCTGCCGCGCATGACCTCCGCCGCGAGCCAGCCCCAGCCGGACGCGTTGGTCCTTCCGGTCATCAGCGAGACCTGGAGAATATCCTCCACGGAGGCCGTGATCCAGTTCTTCAGGGTGTCCTGCTCCTGCGCCGGCGCGGCGGGCATCGTTCCGACATAGGCCGAAGGATAGGTGTAGAGCGGCGATGGAGAAACGGGTCTCTTGTCTGAAACCGTGGCGCCGTCGCTGGACGGCGCGCGTTCGGCTTTCGGCATTTCCGGCCGTTCGCCGCCGCCCGCCATGTTGATCTGCGCGTCGTAGCGCCGGCGGATGTGCCGTCGCGGCAGCAGATTGGTTGGAGCGGTGGATGCTTCGACCGCGGCCGGTCCGCCGTTGGTCGAGGGTCCCGCCGGGCACGCGTGCGGGGGCAGGAAGAGCCAGGCCAGCGCCGCCGCGGCGAACCAGCGCCGCGCCGCGCGGTTCATGACCCGGCGCGGCTCTCCGTTGTTCGCCCTGTTCATCCCACGATCTCCGCCGTCCCCGCCGCCGGCTCGCCAAAAGACTGGCTCCGGCGCCTCGCACCTACAATAATGATTGTCCGGCCGGCGGGCGCCGGTTTCAAGCGCCATATATGACTCTCGGCATCCATGCCTCGTTCGAGGATACGATCGCGGCGGTGGCGACGGCTCCGGGCGAAGGAGCGATTTCCATCGTGCGCATCTCGGGCCGCGCCGCAATCGGCATCGCGGATGAGATGTTCAGGTGTCCGGCGCCGCGGCCTTCGGATGGTCCGGATCGGTCGCTGATGCTGGGGCATATCGTCGATGCGCGCGGCGAACGGATCGACCAGGCGCTCCTGCTCGTGATGCGGGCTCCGCGCTCCTATACCGGCGAAGACATCGTGGAGCTGCAGTTTCACGGCGGCGCCGTGCTTGCGCGGATGGTGCTGCGGAGGGCGATCGAGTGCGGGTGCCGGCCCGCGGAGCCCGGCGAGTTCACGCGGCGGGCGTTTCTGTCCGGGAAGATCGATCTCGCCCAGGCGGAAGCCGTCATGGATCTCGTGCGCTCGACGAGCGAACGCGCCGTCCTGGCGGCCGTAGAGCAGCTTGACGGATCCGTGAGCAGGGCGGTCGGTGCTCTGTACGACGAAGCGTTGTCCGTCGTCGCCGACATCGAGGCCCTTCTGGACTTCCCTGAGGAGGACCTGCCCGCCGATTCCATCGAACTCAACCAGAAGAGAATCCGATCGATTGCTGTTCGATGCGATCGTCTTGTATCGCAGTGGAGGGATTCAGGAGCCATCCGGGACGGAGCCGTTGTACCGATCGTCGGCAAGACGAACTCTGGCAAGTCAAGTATTTTCAATGCGCTTGTTGGACGAGATAGGTCAATAGTGTCACAATATCATGGTACTACGAGAGATACAATAGAGGACATGATTCAGATGGATGGCCTCTACGTCCGACTCATCGACACGGCCGGACTGCGGGATTCAGACTGCGAGATAGAGGCTGAAGGCGTTCGTCGAAGCATGAAAGCCATGGAGACAGCGACGCTGGTGCTTCATGTTGTGGACGCGTCAAGGCCAATGGATGAGAGCGATCTGCGGATATTTGCTCGTTCCGCCGGTAAGTCCTGGATCGTCGTCCTAAACAAGCGAGACTTGCCGCATGTGACAGACAGCAGTTCGTTTCCAGGCGTGGAATGCGTATCTACAGCGGCCATATGTGATGGAGGCGTCGACGATTTGAGGACGGCTATTTCGACGCGCCTGACGAAGATGGTTGCTGGCGACCATGTGGCAGTGGCTTCTGAGCGCCACCGTCTGGCCATGGAGACGTCGCTGGCCTATCTCCGCAAGGCCGCAGACCTGCTGGATGTATCACGGGAACATGGACTGGATACCGCTTCGTCATGTCTGCGTTTTGCGCTGCATAGCATGGGCATCATAACCGGACGATCCTTTGACACTGAACTGCTGGACAGCATTTTCAGCAGGTTCTGCATCGGTAAGTGATGACATCGCCAGCAAATCCGTCGCGCTTCGACGTGCTTGTGATTGGGGCCGGACATGCCGGCTGCGAGGCCGCGCTGGCGGCGGCACGCATGGGCGCGAATACCGCGCTTGTGACCATGGCGGCGGCAGAAGTCGCTCGCATGTCATGCAATCCAGCCATTGGCGGCACGGCGAAATCACATCTTGTGTATGAGATAGACGCCCTTGGAGGCGAAATCGGTAGAAACGCCGACGCCGCTGGAATTCAGTTCAGAACGCTCAACATGAGCAAGGGCCCTGCGGTGCGAGCCACGAGAATCCAATGCGACAAGCAGGCATATCCTGGAAGAATGCTCCGTGTATTGAGAGGTCAGCGGAATCTGCGCCTGATTGAGGGGCTCGTACGCAGCATCGCCAGGCGTAGGGCCGAATTCGTAGTTGAGTTGAAGGATAACCGCCTGACGGCATCTTCCGTAGTCATATGTGCCGGCACGTTCCTCAATGGCAGAATGCACATTGGACACGAGACATCCGTTGGGGGCAGATTCGGCAATCCATCGTCTGATCAGCTGGCCGCCTGCGTCGAGAGCTTCGGTCACACCCGGATGCGGCTCAAGACAGGCACGCCTCCAAGACTGCACAGGGACAGTCTGGACTACTCAAGGATGACGATCCAGTTTGGTGACGAGCCGCCGCCTCTCTTCTCATGGATGTACAGCAATGGCCATGGTGTGTTCCACGTGGAACAAGAAGAGCGATTGAGCGATGAATCCAGCGACATGTTCCACGTGGAACATGGACAGTCGGCCGATGTTGCGTGGCCTCCGGCCTCTGGCCAAATCCCTTGTTTCATTACTCACACAACAGATGATACTCACGGGATAATCCGGAGATCCCTGTCGAGAAGTGCTCTCTACGGCGGCATCGTGTCCGGCACCGGCGTTCGCTACTGTCCGTCCATCGAGGACAAGGTCGTTAAGTTCCCAGATCGGACTGCGCATCACGTATTCGTTGAGCCGGAGGGGCGCAACAGCCACAGGGTCTATCCGAACGGCACATCGAATTCCTTGCCGATCGATGTCCAAGAGGAGTTCATACACTCGATACCTGGCATGGAACGCGCAGAGATGCTACGGCCAGGCTATGCCATCGAGTACGACGCCTTCGATCCAACTTCCCTGTTGCCGAGTCTGGAATCCAAGCATGTTGTCGGCTTGTTCCTGGCGGGTCAGATTAACGGCACGACCGGCTATGAGGAAGCCGCTGCTCAGGGATTCGTCGCCGGCGTGAACGCCGCCATGAAGGTCCGCAACGAGTCTCCGCTCGTGCTTGGCAGAAGCGAAGCGTACATCGGCGTAATGATCGATGACCTTGTCACACGCGGCACCGATGAGCCCTACCGAATGTTCACCTCAAGAGCTGAACACCGTCTGACACTTCGCCAAGGCAATGCCAGATACCGTCTTCTGGATCACTCAGAGCGGTTGCGAATAGCACCGAAACCGCAGATCGAATCTGCTGCGGCTGAATTGCGGATGATCCAAGAAGAGATGGCAAGGCTATCGTCCGTGCGTTCGGATGGCGTCTCGCTTTGCCATTTGCTATCGCGTCCGGACACGCGTTACGAGGATCTGAAAGATAGTCGTATGGACTTGCCTGAAAGCGTTAGTAGAGAGGTCGAGACAATGGTTAAGTATTTGGGCTACATAGAAATGGAGAAATCCCGCATCGACAGATATGCCGAACTTGAGCATGTTCCGATATCGCCATCTGTCGACTTCAGCGCGATCCGCGCCATGCGGTTCGAGGCTCGGGAGAAGCTCGCCCGCATACGACCTGTCACGCTGGGCCAGGCCATGCGTATACCAGGGGTGAATCCGACGGACATCATGATTCTATCGGTGGCTCTGAAGGCGCAGGCCGGTACCCGTGGTTGACTCCATCGATGCAGAAAGGCCCGCGGCCGTTCGGCCGCGGGCCTTCTCGCGACGATCAGTTGCGTCTTGCCGAGGATCAGTACTTGCGTCCGGACACGCCCTTCGTCGACTTGGTGACGGCGCGCGCCTTCTCCCTCGGCCTCAACGCGCGAACGGCCGAACCGGCTTTCCACATTTCCGAATCGCGAATGTCGCCCAGTTCCTTCGCGAGCTGCGCCTGGTAGTTCTTCGCGCCGCATGCCTTGATCACGCGCTCGGCTTCGGCCCCGGACTTGACCCGTCGATAGAGTTCCTTGAACACCGGCGCGACGGCCTTGCGGAAACGCGGCTTCCAATCCAGCGCGCCGCGCTGTGCCGTGGCGGAACAGTTCGCGTACATCCAGTCCATACCGTTCTCGTCGACGAGCCGGATCAGACTCTGCGTCAGCTCCTCGACCGTCTCGTTGAAGGCCTCGCTTGGCGAGTGTCCGTTCTTGCGCAGGACCTCGTACTGCGCCTCCATGATGCCCGCGAGGGCGCCCATGAGCACGCCACGCTCGCCGGTGAGATCGCTGAACACTTCGTGCTCGAAGGTCGTGGGGAAGAGATAGCCCGAACCGACGCCGATTCCAACCGCCAGACACCGCTCCTCCGCTCGCCCCGTAGCATCCTGGAATACGGCATAGCTGGAGTTTATCCCAGCTCCTGACAGGAAGTTACGACGAACTGACGTGCCGGATCCCTTCGGCGCTACCATGATCACGTCCACATCCTTCGGCGGGATCACTCCACTCTGTTTTCGGTAGGTGATGGAGAACCCGTGCGAGAAATACAGCGCCTTTCCTGGAGTCAAGTGTTTTTTCACCACTGGCCAGATCGCCCGCTGTGCGGCGTCGCTGACGAGAATCTGAAGGATCGTCCCGCGCGCCGCGGCTTCCTCGATGTCGAACAACGTCTTGCCCGGGATCCAGCCGTCCTTCACTGCGCGTTCCCAGTCCCGCGCGAACGATTTCGCCTGCCCGATGATCACGTTCAGGCCGTTGTCCTTCATGTTCAGGGCTTGCGCCGGACCCTGCACGCCGTAGCCGATGACCGCGATGACTTCGCCCTTCAGGACTCTCCGGGCCCTCGCCAGCGGAAACTCCGCCCGCGTCACCACCTTCTCCTTCGTGCCGCCGAAATCGATGATCGCCATGGTGTCGCCCTTTCTCGTGTCGCGCCGGTTTCCCGTCATCGGCGCAAGGCGCAAATCATGCCGCGTCCCCCCGGCCCCGTCAATCGCCATGTGCGAGTGCCCGGCGTGAGGGTGGTATGAGCGAATCGCCGCCCGGCGGGTCCAATCCGTCAACACGCGGCGGAGCATCGCCGCGCAACCCTGCCGGGAGAACGCCATGCCGCCGACGCCGACGTCCGAGTCCGCCGTCCCGCCCCACGCCGCGCGAGTCCCCTCGCGCAGATCGCGTTTCGCTGCCGGCGTCCTCTTCTTCTTCGCGATCGCGCTGCCGGCCGTCACGCTCGCCTTCGAACTCGTGAGCGGGCTGTGCGCTCAGTTTCTGTTCGATCCTATTCCTACGGCCGGACACACGTTGCTCGTGGCGCTCGTTCCGGCCGCCAACCTCCTGGCCTGGCGTTCGCTCCGGCGAACGCCGCCCGACGGCCGCCCGCGCCGATGGGCGCGCGTCCTGAACGGCGCGGCCCTCGCGTCGGCCGTCTACTACGCGATGCTCTTCGCGCCCGTGACGCCCTTCGCCGTGATCGGCGGCGTCGTCGGCATGATCTACTTCGGCGCGGGACTCCTCGCCCTGCTGCCGCTCGCCCCGTTGATCGGCGTCTTCGCCACGTGGCGCTACGGCATTCTGCTGCGGCGCGCCGAAGCCGCCGCCGGCCGGCCGCGGCGCCCGCGCTGGGGCTCATGGGGCGCCCTGGCCACCGCCCTGGCCGTCGCGATCCTCGCCGCGCCGTCCGCGATCACGCACTTCGCCCTCCGCTGGGCCTCGTCCGACGGGGGCGAGCCGCCGACGGCTGCCCTCAGGGTCCTGCGCGCGATCGGCGACCGCGACATCATGATCCGCGCGTGTTACCGGCAGGCGCCCATGGGCGCCGATCTCTTCGGATGGCTGGCCGCCATGTCCAAGACCCTGCCCCCGGAACGGGCCCGCGCGCTCTATTACCGCGCCACCGGCGAGACCTTCGACACGCGCCCGTCGCCCACGCTGGGCTTCCGCCGGCGGTTCGATCCCGGCGGCGACTTCGACTGGGACCCGGAGCAGGGCGGCGACGTCGTGGCCGGCCGTCTCAAGGGGCTGTCCCTTGCGGACTCGCGGCTCGACGGGACGGTCGAGCCCGCCGCGGGATTGGCCTACTTGGAATGGACGCTCGTGTTCCGCAACGACGCGGCGGTCCAGCGCGAAGCGCGCGCGCAACTCCGCCTGCCGGAGGGCGCCTGCGTGTCGCGGCTCACGCTCTGGATCGACGGCGAGCCTCGCGAGGCGGCCTTCGGCGGCCGAAGCCAGACGAAGCAGGCCTACCAGCGCGTCGTCCAGCGCCTCCGCGACCCGGTCCTCGTCACCACCATGGGCCCCGACCGCGTCCTCGTTCAGTGCTTTCCCGTGCCGCCCAACGGCGGCACGATGAAGGTCCGCCTGGGCATCACGGCGCCCCTCGATATCGTCGATGCCGCGAACGCCCGCGTGCCGTTCCCGCAGTTCGTCGAACGCAACTTCCGCCTCGTCGACGGCCTCCGACATGCCGCGTGGATCCGCAGCCCGTCGCCGCTGTCGCCGTCGGCCGACGGGTGGCGGCTGGCCGCCGATGGCCGCGAGGCCTTCGCCGACCTCGTCGACGCCGACTGGCGTCGCTCGCCCGCGCCGCTGAGTCTGGCCCTTGATCCGGCCATCTCCACGGTCTGGACCGAGGCCCTCGGAGATCCCGCCACGGCCGCGGGCGCGCACATCCTCGGACGATGGGAGGACGCCCCGACCGCGCCGGTCGATTCGCTGGCCATCGTCATCGACGGCTCCGCGCCGATGCGCCCCGCGGCGGCCGCCGTCGCCGCCGCTCTCGCGGAGCTGCCGGGCGACCGGCGCATCCTCGTCCTGTTCGCCGGCGACCGCACGGAGGAACTCGCGCGCGGCGGGAAGCCGGACGCCGGCACGCTCGCGCGGTTGAGCCGGCGCCTGCGCCCCGGCGCGTTCGCCGGCGGGTGCGACAACGTCCCGGCGCTCCTCGAGGCCTGGGCGTTCGCCGCCGAGGCCGGCCGCGGCGCCGTGCTGTGGCTTCACGGCCCGCAGCCGCAGGCGCTCTCTCCGGGCGAGGCGCTGCGACAACGACTTGAGCGGCACCGCGACGGCCCGATCCTGTGCGAGGTGCCGCTCGCGGACGGCCCGAACCGCCTCCTGGAGCAGCTCGACGGGCCGCTGCCGCTGCGCGCGGTCCGTCCGTCCGTCCCGCCGGCCGACGCGATCCGCTCGGTGGTCGCCGAACTGGCCGACGGCCGCCGCGAACGGCGTCTCGCCGTCGAGCGCGCCGTGAACCCTCCGCCCGCCGGCGCGCCGCGCGCGTCGTCGCACCTCGCGCGGCTGTGGGCGAACCGGCGGACGCGGGACCTGCTGGCCGAAGGACGCCGCGCGGAGGCGCTCTCGCTCTCGACCGGACACCAGATCGTCACGCCCGTCTCCGGCGCGGTCGTGCTCGAGACGGCCCGGCAGTACGCCGAGGCCGGCCTCGAACCGGCCGACGCCCGGCACGTGCCCGACATCCCCGAGCCGGGGACGATGCTGCTCCTCCTCGCCGGCACGGCCGCCGCGTTCGCGGCGCGCGGCGCGCGACGGGCGCGGCGGCGCGGCCCGGCCTCGGCCCCGCGCGCGGGGCGCGCGCACCTGCGCGCTTGACGCCGAACCGCGCGCGGTCCGAAATCCCCGCATGCGACTCTTCGACAGCCACTGCCACCTCCAGGACGAACGGCTGCGGGCGGACCTCGACGGCGTGGTCGCGCGGGCGCGCGCCGCGGGCGTCGAGCGTCTCGTCACCGCCGGCGTCGACGAAGCCGACTGGCCGGCCGCCGCCGGCGTCGCGCGACGGCACGCGGGCGTCAGCGCCGCCTACGGCCTCCACCCCTGGTTCGTCGCGGGCCGCTCGCCGCGCTGGCTCGACGCCCTGCGCGCCCTCCTCGCCGCCGATCCGTCGGCCGCCCTCGGCGAGGTCGGGCTCGACCGCGCCGTCGAGCCGCGCGAGGACGCCGTGCAGGAACGGGTCTTCCTCGACCAGCTCCGTCTGGCGCGCGATCTCGGCCGTCCGGTCGTGGTCCATTGCCGCCGCGCGTGGGGACGGATGCTCGACCTCCTCCGCGCGGAAGGGCCGCATCCGCCGGGCCTGGTCTTCCATTCCTACTCCGGCGCCGCCGATCTCCTTCCCGCGCTCGCGGAACTCGGCGGCCGGTTCTCGTTCTCCGGCTCGATCACGTTTCCCGCCAACCGCCGCGGCCCGCTGGCGGCCGCCGCCGCGCCTGCCGACCGGCTCCTGATCGAGACCGACGCGCCGGACCTGCGGCCGCGCGAAGCGGCGGACGGACCCGGCGCACAAGGTGTCCCGAACGAACCGTCGCGGCTTCCGCAAGTGCTGCGGGCCGTCGCCCGCATCCGGGGCGTAGCGGAAGAGGAACTGGCCCATGTCACCTTCGAAAACGCGCGAGCCGTCTTCGGTTGACGCCGCCGCCGGCGCGGGACTCATCGGGCCGGCCGACGCCGCCCGGCGGTTCGAGCGGACGGAGCGGCTTCTCGGGAAGGAAGCGGTCGCGCGCCTCGCCGGCGCGCGCGTCCTCGTGGCGGGTCTCGGCGCCGTCGGCTCCTACGCCGTCGAGGGCCTCGCGCGTTCGGGCATCGGCGCGCTGCGAATCGTCGACTTTGACGTCGTGCAGGAATCGAACGTCAACCGCCAGCTCTATGCCCTCACCTCCACCCTCGGACGCCCGAAGGTGGACGTCGCGCGCGAGCGCGTGCTCGACATCCATCCCGCGTGCCGCGTCGAGGCCGTGCGCGCCTTCGTCGACGCGCAGACCGCGCCGGCGTTGCTCGCGGGCGGGTTCGACGCGGTCATCGACGCTATCGACAGCCTGGGCCCGAAGGTCTCCTTCCTCGCGGCGGCCGTCCGCGCCGGTCTCTTCGTCGTCTCCAGCATGGGCGCGGCGACGCGCACGGATCCGCTGGCGATCCGTGTGGGCGACGTGTCCGAAACCGAGCGATGTCCCCTTGCGCGCTGGATCCGCAAGCGCCTTCGCAAGGCCGGCATCGAACGCGGCGTGCGGTGCGTGTACTCGATCGAGCCCGCGCGGGGCGCGGCGCCGGACGGCGCCGGGGTCCGGACGGAGGCGGACGACGCGGCGTTTTACGAGGTCCATCCCCGAGGCCGCCGGCGCGCGCCGCTCGGCAGCCTCTCCTGCCTGACCGGCATCTTCGGCCTCGTCGCCGCGCGGGAAGTCATCGCGCACATCGCGCGGGCGCGGGACCTGGCGCCGGCGGGAGACCGGGATGCGCCCACCTGAGCCCGACCTGGCCGTGGGTTCGTGACGCAGGGGTGCGGCTCGCCCTCCAGCCTGAACGCGCGCCTCTCTCGCGGAGGACGAGCGCGTGCCGCGCCGGAGCGTCTTCGCGGAGGCGGGCTCCGCGAGCCGATGACGGTCGCCCCTGTGTCGTGGACTCATCACCCGGCCTGACAGAATGCGCTCCACGGCGGGCCGGGCGCGTGCGATGATGGCGCGCGCCGGCGGCGCGATCGGCCGCGGCGGGGAGAACGAGCCATGGCGATACAGGTGACCATCATCGGCGCGGGGAGCATCGGGTTCACGCGGAAGCTGTTCCGGGACATCCTCACGGTGCCCGAGCTTCAGGACACGCGGTTCGCATTCACGGATATCGACCGCCGCAACCTCGATCGGGTGTCGCAGCTCTGCGCGAAGGACATCCGCGAGAACCGGCTGCCCGCGACGCTGCGCTCGACGACCGACCGCCGCCGCGCCGTGGCGGACGCGGACTTCGTGATCAACTGCACGCGGATCGGCGGGCTGGAGGCCTACCGGCACGACATCGAGATCCCGCTGAAGTACGGCGTGGACCAGTGCGTCGGCGACACGCTCTGCGCCGGCGGCATCCTGTACGGCCAGCGGAACATCCCGTGCATCCGCGACTTCTGCCGCGACGTGCGCGAGGTCGCCAAACCCGGCGCGCTGTTCCTCAACTACGCCAACCCGAACGCGATGAACACCTGGGCCGCGCTGGACGACGGCACGAACGCGGTCGGCCTCTGCCACGGCGTGGAGGGCGGGTGGCGTCAGATCGCGGACGCGCTGGCGAGGTATCACGGCGACCCCGCGCCCGACTGGCGCGGCGGATCGTGGAAGAAGGACTGCGAGATCGTCTGCGCGGGGATCAACCACCAGACGTGGTACGTCTCGATCCTCTACAGGGGCCGCCGCGTCGGCGGCGAGGAACTGCTGGCCGCCTTCGAGAGCCATCCGCATTACCGGAAGACGGAGAAGGTGCGGATCGACGTCCTCCGCCGCTTCGGCTGCTACAGCACGGAGTCCAACGGCCACCTCAGCGAGTACGTGCCGTGGTATCGCAAACGCCCGCGCGAGATCCGCCGGTGGGTCGACCTCTCCTCCTGGATCAACGGCGAGACCGGCGGCTACCTGCGCGTGTGCGTCGAGGGGCGGAACGGGTTCGAGAAGGAGTTCCCGAAGTGGCTGGCCGAGGCGGGGACGCCGATCCGCCCCGAGGACCGCTCGCACGAGCACGGGAGCTACATCATCGAGGCGATGACGACGGGGCGGATCTACCGCGGGCATTTCAACGTGCGCAACCACGGCACGATCCCGAACCTGCCGCCCGACGCGGTCGTCGAGGCGCCCGGCTACGTCGACCGCCACGGCATCAACGTGCCGCGGGTGGGCGAGCTGCCCCTGGCCTGCGCGGCCACGCTCAACGCGAGCGTCTCCGTGCAGCGCCTGTCGGTGCGTGCGGCGCGCGCGGGCGACGCGACGCTCCTCAAGCAGGCGGTGCTGCACGACCCGCTGACCGGAGCGGTATGCGACACCGAGGAGATCTGGCAGATGGTCGACGAGATGCTCGTCGCCCAGGCGCGGTGGCTGCCGCAGTACGTCGCCACCGGCGCCGTGGCCGCGGCGAAACGGCGCCTGGCCGCCGTCCGCCGCGCGGGCGCCTACCGCGGGACGAAGACCTGGCGCGGCGCGGTCCGGATCGAGGGGCGGCGGACGCGCCGATGACGGCGCGGGGCCGCGGGCCGACCGCCCGCGCCGGACGCCGGGCGCGGGGCCGCGCCGATCAGAACAGCAGCCCCCCGACGATCCGGCCGCGTTCCGCGATGCCGGTGTCGTGCTCCTCGATCGGCATGCCCCGGTTGTCGCCGGCGACGTAGTACTCGCCGGGAGCGAGGCGGTATTCGGACGTGGTCCAGTCGCTCGGCATCGTCACGTACGGCTCGGCCTGCGGCCGCCCGTCGAGGTGAAGAACGCCCTGTCGGAAGGCGATCCGGTCGCCCGGCACCGCGAGCACTCGCTTGAGCAGCATCTCGCGCCGGCCGCCCGTCTCGATCACCACCACGTCGCCCCGCCGGGGCTCGCCGCGCGCGTACCGGAGCAGGAAGGCCACGTGCGTGGAGCGGTCGTGAAACGTGGGCTCCATGCTGCGCCCGTCGACGCGCACGACGAGCAGGACGTGCCGGAAGAGGACGTAGAGGAGGACCGCCCACAGCGCCGCGCGGAGGAACGCGCGCCGGGGACCTCGTCCCCGGACCTCGCGCCGGCGTCGCGCGCGGCGCGCCGGGTCGCCGGGGCCGGCGCAGGAAGCGGCAGGGGCCATGCGCACACACTACCGCCCGCGGGCCGCGCGCGCCAGTGCGGGTGGGACTACCCGGGGACGTCCTCGCCGCGCGCCGCGAAATAGTGGCGGAGGAACAGCAGGTCCGGCGCGTCCTTGTCGCGGTGCGTGCCGGCTTTCGTCCGCCACAGCAGGCGCGCGGAGGCAAACGGTATCGCGACCCCATCCACGTTCCGCACCTCGACCTCCGGACGGGCGCGGTCGTAGGAGAGGCCTCCGGCGGACTTCATCAGATCGACGACGATCTCATCGGCCACGCGGACGACGGCGTACCGGTCCACGTCGCCGGCCCGCAGCTCCCGCACCGCCTTGTCGGGAAGGGATTCGAGGGCGCGGAAGACGCGCGCTTCGTTGTCCCGCGTGGTGCGAATGAGCAGGTCGACGTCCATCGTGCGCCGGTCGTATCCGAGCGCGCGCATCGCGAACCCGCCGATGACGACGTACTCCGCACGGCATGCGTTCAACGCGCGGCAGAGTTCCAGCAGGTCCTCCACCGCCGGCTCGCGCGACGTCAGGCTGTCGGGCGGCGGGTGATCGCCTTCCACATCCACTCGTCGGCCTCCTCGTGCGAGCGGAAACGGTAGACGCCGCGCGGCACGAACGGCGTGGGGAACGACTGGCGCCAGCGTCGCGCGCGGGCCTTGGAATCCGCCGCCGGGTCCAATGCGCTCGGCGCGGGCGCACGACGCCCCGCCACCCGCCCGGGCGGGGCCGGGCGAACGGACGCGACGCGGCGGCGATGGGATCCGGACTTCACGCCCCGACTATAGGACGGCGTCCGGGCAACGCAAGCCTGCAGGGCCGAGCGGGTCGGGCGTGGGCGCATCGGCGATTCGTTATACCGCGCAGGCGCCACGGGCCATACGGCCGCGAGATGGCCCCGGCTCGGTCGGAGACCTCGCCCCACCGATGGCTACCGGGCGACAGGTAGGGCGAGCTCTCCGAGCGAGCCGGCGTGCACAGCCCATGTCGCGCACGAACCGACCTCGACGGCAACCACTCGCCGATGCGCCCGTCGGGCGTCGCTCGGTTCGCACGGGCTCCGGCCGCGTCGGCGCGACTCACGGCATCGACATCGACTCCACAACGGCCCGCGTGCCGTTGTAGAAGAACCGCCCGAAGCCGAGGGTGAACGCGGCGTCGCCGTACAGCCCGTGTTCGAGCGAGGCGAGGTTCTGCGACCGCGTGCGCTCGTAGGTGTCGAGGAAGAACCATCCGCCGGCGAAGGTGAGTCCCATCGCCCAGGGATTGTTGAAGACCGTGTGCATGAGGCTGAACGCGGCCGCGCCGGCGAGCCGGCGGAGGAGCGAAGAGGGAAAGAGGGCGCCGTACCGATGGACGAACAGCACGCGCGCGAGGAGGCCCTGGGGATAGACGGACAGCAGCGGATACAGCACGACGACGAGCGCCCAGATGTCCGGCCGCTGGCGGGGGAAGTCCAGCAGGTGCCCGGGCAGCCGCCACGCGACGAGCGCGGCCATGGCGGCGGAGGACAGGATGAAACGAAGGACGATGCGCCGCCACGCGCGCCGGTCGGCGCGCCACCGGCGAAGGACCGAACGGTCGAACGACGGGTCGCGCCGCAGGCACAGTCCGACGACGAGGGCGATGGACCAGAGCACGGGCAGGGCGACAGGCCGGCCCCGCGCAAAGGCCCACAGGAGCGCGGGGATGCCCGCGTAGAGGGCGAGGAACTCCGCCCATCGTCGCGCGCGGGCGGCGGGCGCGAGCGTCGGCGGTGCGGCGTGGGCGGGCGCGTTCACTTCGCGAGTATGGCCGCCGGCCGCCGCCCCGGTCGAGACGGGAATGGAGTGGTGGAGGAAGGGAGAAACGGAAGAAGCGAGTGATGGAGTGGTGGAGGGGTGGTGGGACGAGCCGCCCCAACACCGCACCCAACACCCCAGTGCCCCAATGCCCCGCCGCCAGAGATCAGAGGCCAGAGGTTGGAAGCCAGAAGAGACGTGCACCCCTGAACCCTGACGCCTGAACCTCCCCCTCCTTGCGCGGACAGTTGTCCGTTGCCGGGCATTGGACTAGAATCCGGGCCATGCAGCGGAGGGACACGGCGGACGTCTTCGCCAGCGTTGCCGCCGCGACGGCGGACGCGGCGGCCGTCTTCGGCGGTTTTGCGCTGGCGAAGTGGATGCGGTTCGACGGCGGATGGGACTGGCCGTTCGCGAAGGAGCCGCCGGCCTCTCTCGCCTTTTATCTCTACGGCGCGCTGCTCGGCACGGTCGTCTTCCTGTTGATCTTCCGCGCGCTGGGGCTCTACGTCCGGCCGCAGCTCGGCACGTTCAGCGAGCGGGTCCCGAGGCTCGTGCGCTCCGTCGCGCTGGGGATTCTGCTCTCCATGGCGCTGGCGTTCGCGATCCGCACGGATCCGCCGTATTCCCGCTGGGTCATCGCTCTCTCCTCGGCCACGATCCTCCTGCTCGTGCTGGTCGAGCGCGCGGTCCTGTTCCACCTGGAGATCACGGCGGCGCGCCGCTCGGGCCGGCCGCACCGCGTGCTGATCGTCGGCGTGGACGACACCGCCGGCCGCCTGAGGAACGCGCTCGAGGCGGAGCCGCGCCTGCGCGCGCGCGTGGCGGCGTTCCTGCGGCCGGAGCCGGACGCCGGGGCCGCGCCGTCGGTGCCGGCGGAGATGATCCTGGGCGACCTCTCGACGTTGCGCGACCGGCTGCCGGGCGGGGGGTTCGACCGCGTGGTGCTCACGCAGACCTCGATCCCGCACGAACAGATCGTCGAACTCATCGTCCTGTGCGACCGCCATCTGGTGCCGTTTCAGATGGTGCCCGACCTCTTCCGCGTGCTGACCAGCCGGATCGAGGTGAGCGACGTCGCCGGCGTGCCGCTCATCGGCCTGGGCCGCTGGCCGCTGGACCTCTTCTGGAACCGCGCGCTCAAGCGGGCGGAGGACATCGCGGGCGGGATTGTCGGGCTGCTGATCTTCGGCCTGCCGATCGCGGCGGCGGCCGCGCTCGTGCGGCTGACCTCGTCCGGTCCGGCCTTTTACCGCCAGGAGCGGTGCGGGGAGAAGGGACGGCGCTTCACGCTCTTCAAGATCCGCTCGATGCGGGCGGACGCGGAGGAGGAGACCGGCCCCGTCTGGGCGGCCGAGAACGATCCCCGCCGCACGCGCCTGGGCGCGTTCCTGCGGCGGTGGAACATCGACGAACTGCCGCAATTCTGGAACGTGCTGCGCGGCGACATGAGCGTCGTCGGTCCGCGGCCCGAGCGGCCTCACTTCGTGGAGAAGTTCCGCGAGGACATCGCGCGCTACATGTGGCGGCACGTGTCCAAGCCCGGCATGACCGGCTGGGCGCAGGTGAACGGCCTGCGCGGCAACACCGACATCCGCGAGCGCATCGCCTACGATCTCTACTACCTCGAGAACTGGTCGCTGGCGCTGGATTTCAAGATCATCCTCCGCACGTTCTTCGCCCGCAAGAACGCGTACTGATCGGAACGCCATGAAGAACGTCCGCGTCATCCGCCACCCCCTCGTGCGGCATCACCTCGCCGTCCTCCGCGACCGCGCGACGCCGCCGGAGCTCTTCGCCGCGACGGTGCGGCGGCTCTCGGTGCTGCTGGCCTACGAGGCGACGGCGGACCTGCCGCTGCGGCCGATGCGCGTGCGAACGCCGCTGGCCCCGGCGCGCGCCGAACGGCTCGCGGGGCGCCTCGGCCTGGTGCCGATCCTGCGCGCGGGGCTGGGGATGGTGGGGCCGATCCTCGACCTGATCCCGCAGGCGCAGGTGTGGCACCTGGGTTTCTACCGGGACGAGACGACGCTGCGGCCCGTGGCGTACTACAACAAGCTGCCGCGCCGGCCGCCGCTCGACGCCGCACTGGTCCTCGACCCGATGCTGGCGACCGGCGGATCCGCCGTCGCCGCGCTGGAGGCCGTCGCCCGGGGGCGCGTGCCGGACGTGCGGCTGCTCGCGATGATCGCCGCGCCCGAGGGCCTGCGGCTCGTCGCCCGCCGGTTTCCGGCGGCGCGGGTCTTCGTGTGCGCCATCGACGAGCGCCTCAACGCAAAGGGCTACATCCTCCCCGGTCTCGGCGACGCCGGCGACCGGCTGTTCAATACGCGACCCGGGCCGGACGCGGGTTGACCCTGGAATTCGTTTGATCCGCCGCGCGGGCATGGCGTTCGGTTGTGTCGGATTTCACTGAAGACCGCAACGGCACGCAAAGGCGGTCCGGGTCGACGTCAATGCCTGTCCCCTGAACCCTGGTCCCGAACCCCCCTGAACCCTTCGTTCCCGTCTCCCCGGCATCGCCGGCGATTCGGCCCGGGCCCGCGGCGCGGCCTTTTTGCTGGCGGGGGGGCGCGCATTCGGCGAATACTCGCGGCCGTGAGACCGGGACGGTTCATCCTCTTCGCGCTGGTCACGACGTTCGCCGTCTGGGCGGTCTTCACCTGGCCCCTGCCGCGGCACCTGTCCTCGGCCATCCCCTCGTCCTCGCAGAACGTGGAGAAGGGCCAACTACGCGAGATGATCCCGGGCGACCCGCTGCAGCTCCGCTACCATTTCTGGCTGTTCGCGGACTGGCTCGGCGGCGGCACGCCGTGGTTCCACAACCTCTACGAGTTCAACACCGGCGACGACGCGGCCACGCGCGAGCCGAGCGCCGGCTACCTCCCGTTCTCCGCCGTCTACGCCCTCGGCCACGCCGTCGCGGGGCCGGCGTTCGGCTACAACGCGGCCCTCCTCTTCTCGCTCTTCCTCGCGTTCGTCTTCCTCTGGGCGCTGGCGCGCCGCTACGCGCCCGACCCGGCCGTCGCCCTCGCCGCCTCGCTCGCCGGCCTGCTGCTGCCCTACCGCTGGGCGAGCCTGCTGGGCGGCAGCCCGTCGGGCTTCGGCCTGGCGTGGATACCCCTCGTGATCCTCGGACTCGACATCGCCGCGCGCGACGGCCGCTGGACCGGCGGCCTGTGGGCGGGCCTGGGCGCGCTGATGCTCAGCCTGAGCGATACGCAGGGCTTCTTCTTCGCCCTGCTCTTCGCGCCGGCGTGGTGCGCGATCGCCTTCCTGCCCGGGGAACTCTTCCGCCGGCCGTCGTGGCGCCGCTGGGCCGGCCGGGCCGCCGCGCTCCTGCCCTTCGCCGCCCTCGCCGTGATCGGAATCCTCTACAACCGCTTCTGGCACCGCGGCCTCGGCGAGTCGGCCATCGCCGGCGGCCGCGCGCTCGCCGAGGTGGCGGGCTTCTCGCCCGCGCCGCGCGGGCTGGTCGTGGCGCTGCTCGAGGGGAGGGACAGCCACGTCTATCTCGGCCTGCCGCTGCTGGTCCTCGTCGGTGCCGGCGTCGCCGTCGCGCTCGCCCGCGCGCGCCGGGGCGACGCCGACCTCCGCCGCCGCGCCGCCGCCCTCGCCCTCGTCGCCGTCGCCTTCGCCGGCATCGTCGTCCTCGCCCTCGGCCCGCGCGGCCCGTTCGAGGGGCTCGCCTTCCGCGCCGCGCGAAAGCTCGTCCCCCCCTACGCCATGCTGCGCCAGCCGCAGAAGGTCTTCGCCCTCATGCCCGCCGTCTCCTGCGCGGCCGTCGCCCTCGCCCTCCGCGCCGGCCGCCGCCCCGTCACCGCCGCCGGCCCGCTCATGGTGGCGTTCCTCCTCGCCGTCGACTACCGCGTGCAGGTCCGGCCCACCCTCTGCGGCCTGCGCGACCGGCAGGACGCCTACGCCGCCGTCGCGCGCGACGCCGCCGCCGCGGGCCTGCCGCCGCGGGCGCTCGTCCTCCCGCTCTGGCCGGGCGACTCGGACTACGGCTCGATCTACGAACACTACGCCTCGCTCCACCGCGTGCGCATGGTCAACGGCTACCGCCCCGCCGTGCCCGCGGCCTATGTCCGCGACGTCTTCAGCCGCTACGAGGGCCTCAACCAGGGCGCGTTCGACGACGAACTCATCGACGACCTCCGCGCGCGCGGCATCCGCTGGGCGATCGTGCACGAGGATCTCTACCCCGAAAAGGTCAGCCCCTTCCCTGTCGGCGCCCTCCTCCGCCGCCTGCTCGCCCATCCCCGCCTCACCCGCCTCGCGCAGGACGAGTCGGTCTGGGCGTTCCGGCTCGAGCCGCGCGACCCGGCCGCCGCCGGGCCGTCGGTCGCCGCCGCCGAGGCCGCGGCCGCCGCCGGCCTCCTGCCGCCCGCCTGGCACTGGGAGGCGGAGCGCGAGAACCGCGCCGACGCCGACGCGTCGCGCGACGGCGACGGGACGGGCTACGTCCGGCTCGAACGCCCGGGCCAGGCGGTCGCGCCGCGCCGCCCCGGCGGCGTCGCGCGCGTCGCGGGTCTGCGCTGGATGATCCGCGCGCGGGGGGCGGGGACCGTGTCCGTCGAGACGGCGATCGACGGCGCGGCGTCCGCCGCGCCGCTGGCGGTCGCCTCGACGAACTGGGCCTGGCTCGCCGCGCCGTTCGAAATGCCCGCGCCCTTCGCGCGCGTCCGGCCCCGGATCGCCGCCGTGTCCGGCGCCGTCGACGTCGACCGCTTCCACCTCGCCGCCGGCCCGCCGCCGCCCGCCCCCGGGCGCGAACCGGCCGACTACCCCGCCGCGGCGCTCTTCCGCGCCGGCTGCACGGCGGCCGACGGCGCGTCGGTCGTGCTGCGCGCCGCCGCGGACCCGCTGTGGGTGGTGTTCTACGGGCCCAAGTGGCCGATGGAGCCGGGCGCGTACGAGCTGCGGCTGGAGTTCGAGTCCGACGCGCCGCCGGGGACGCCGCTGGGACGGATCAACGTGCGCCGCCGGATGGAGGACCCGCTGGACTGGACGCCGGTCGCGGCGGGCGCCGAGGCGCGCGCGCGGTTCGCGCTGACGGAGAGCCTGCCCGTGTCGTTCGAGTTCCTGTTCCTGCGCAACGCGGACGTGACGCTCCACCGCGTGCGCGTGCGCCGCATCGACTGATCGCCGGAGGGCGGAATGGCCGTTCGCATCGACCGTTCGACGATCGTCCGGCTGCTGCTGTCGGCCGCCGCCTCGCTGCTGCTGATCGGCGCGCTGCTGCAGCTCGCCGCGCGCGGCGGGGGCGACGCGGGCCCGGCGCGGCTCTTCGCGGCGATCCGGAACGCGTCGGCGGCGTTGATCGCGGCCTACGCGGCCGTGCAGCTCGCGCAGGCGCTGTGCCGCGCGGCGCGCTACCGCGTCCTGCTGCGCGGCTCCGGCGAGCCGTCGGTCCCCTCGTTCGGCCAGGTCTTCCTGGTCACGCTGGCGCGCGGGATGTTCGTCGACCTGCTGCCCGCGCGCGCCGGCGAGCTGAGCTACATCGCCCTCCTCAACCGCGGCTGCCGCGTGAGCGGCGAGGCGTGCGTCTCGTCGCTCGCCATCAGCCTCCTCTTCGACTTCCTCGCGCTGCTCCTCGTGCTGGCCGCGGCGCTGCCGGCGGCGACGGGCCGCGGCCCGCTGCTGGCGGCGGGGGCGGCGCTGGTGGTCGCCGTGGCGGTCGGCTGGGCGGTGCTGTTCCACGGTCTGGACGCGGCGATCCGCCTCGCGGACCGGCTCGCCCCGTGGTGGCGCCGCTGGACGCCGGGGGCGCGCGCGATGGCGTTCGCCGGGCGGACGGCGGAATCGCTCCGGCGCGTGCGGGGCTCGGGCGCGCTGGGGCGGGCGCTGCTGTTGTCGGTGGGCGTGCGCGCGGCGAAATACGGCAGCCTCTACCTGCTCTTCCTCGGCGTCGCGCGCGGCGCGTGGCCGGATCTGGCCGCCGCATCGCCCGCCGCCGTGCTGGTCGCGCTGATCGCGGCCGAGGCGGCGGCGGCGCTCCCCCTGCCTTCGTTCATGAGTTTCGGCACCTACGAGGCCGGAGGCCTGTTCGCCCTCGTGGCGCTGGGCTTCAGCCGGGAGGACTCCACCATGGCGATGCTGGCGATGCACATGGTCAGCCAGGCGATCGACTACAGTCTCGGCGGCGGCGCGCTGGTGCTGTTCACCTGGCTCGCCGGCCGCCGCGCGCGGGCGGGGGAGTCCGCGGCGGACGGCGCCACCGCGCCCGCGCCGCCCGCGGCGCCGGCCCGGCGCCGGCCCGCGGCGCTCTCCGCGGCCGTCCTCCTCGCGGTCGCGATCGCGGCGGCGCTCTTCGCCGCGTGGCAGTGGCGCGGTCTCCGGAAACTCGGCGCGCTCGCGCCGCCGGGGAAGGGCGAGGCCGTCGCGCTCCCGGCCGGCGAGGAGGCGTCGGCGCGGGAGCGGCGGCGGGGCCTGCGCGGCACGCTGGTCTGGAGCTCCAACCGGCACGGACAGCACGAGATCCTCGCGATGTCGCTGCCCGAGGGCGACGTGCGGAGGCTGACGTCGAACCCGCACGCGGACACGTTCCCGCGCCTCTCGCCGGACGGGCGGCGCGTGGTCTTCTGCCGCTCGCAGGTGGAGTGGGTCTCGCAGCGCGACCCGCGGCCGTGGGACGTGTACGTCGTGGACGCCGACGGCCGGAACGAGCGGCTCGTCGCCCGGAACGGCAACCAGCCAGGCTGGTCCCGCGACGGACGGCGCGTGCGGTTTCAGCGCGACGGCAGCGCGTTCGTCGAGCGCGATCTGGAGACGGGCGCCGAGACGGTGCTCTTCGAGAGCGGGCGCGCGCCCGTGCCCGACGGCGTGCAACTGCAGACGCCGGACTACGACGAGGCGGGCGGGCGGCTGGCGGTGACGTACCGCGGGAGCCGGCGCGCGACGGTGATCGTCGGCCCCGGCGCGACGGAGACTCCGGTCGGCGGCGGCTGCCAGCTCGTGTGGTCGCCCGACGCGGCGTTCGCCCTGTACGTCGACCGCGGCGGCAAGATGAAGAACTGCATCTGGCGCTTCGATCCGGCGAGCGGCGCGCGCGAGGCGTGGCTCGACCTGCCCGAGCCGTACAGCCACGAGTACTTCCCGCGGCTCTCGAACGACGGCCGCTGGATGGTGTTGGGCGCCTGCGCCGAGGGGCACGAGCACGACACGGCCGACTACGAGATCTTCCTGTGGCGCGTCGGCGCGCCGCCGGAGGAGGCCGTCCGCCTCACCTGGCACACCGGCAACGACGGCTGGCCCGACCTCCGCGTCGACTGAACGGCCCGTTCCGTCACGCCGCGCGCGCGGCGGCGCAGGCGGCGTCGGTGCGCGCGGCCATGATCAAGTCGTTCACGTGGATGCCCTGGATCTTGTGCGTCCACCACGACACCGTCGCGCCGCCCCACTCGACGAGGAGGGCGGGGTGGTGACCCTGGGCCTCCGCGAGGGCGCCGACGGCGTCGGCGAACGCGAGCGCGGACCGGAAGTCGGGGAAGCGGTAACTCCGCCGCACGCGCGGGATGCCATCGACCATCGCCCGCTCCCAGCCGGGATGATCCTTCAGGAAGGCGTCCACTTCGGCGAGCGCCGCCTGGGGCGCCCCCGGCACGCACGCCTCGCACGCCATCGAGCCGTAGTCCTTCGTCATGGCGACCACTCCCGGGCCGGCTGCGCCCTCGTCGACCCTTACAATCTACGCCGGAAACCGCCGCGCGGCAAAACGCGCCGGCCGGGCCGGGGCGCATCGGCGATTCGTTATACCGCGCAGGCGCCACGGGCCATACGGCCGCGAGATGGCCCGGCTCGGTCGGAGACCTCGCCCCACCGATGGCTGTCGGGCGACAGGTAGGGCGAGCTCCCCGAGCAAGCCGGCGTGCACAGCCCATGTCGCGCACGAACCGGCCTCGACGGCAACCACTCGCCGATGCGCCCGCCGGGCCGCCGGCGGAGAATCCGGCTTGCGCCGCTCGCCCGGCTTCCGCTATTCGTTCGCCGATGCGTTACGGGGTGGTCTCCGATCTGCATGCCAATTCGCCGGCGTGGAAGGCCGTTCAACTCGACCTGGCCAGCGTCGGCGTCGACCGCATTGTCTGCCTGGGCGACGTCGTCGGCTACGGACCGGACCCGGCCGAGGTGCTGGAGTCCGCCCACTCGGCGATCCACCACTTCGTCCTCGGCAACCACGACGCCGTGCTCTGCGGCAAGATGGACGAAGACCTCTTCAGCGACGCCGCGCGAACGATCGTCCGCTGGACGCGCGGGCAGCTCGGGTCCGCGGCGGTGCGGGTCTTCGCGGGCTGGCCGCTCATGCTGACGGGCCCGGGCTTCCGCTGCGCGCACGCGGATTTCGCGCGGCCGGCGCTCTTCCCCTATCTCGTCGAGGCGGAGGACGCGGCGGCCTCGTGGGCGGCGGTGCCGGAGCCGCTGCTGTTCGTCGGTCATTCGCACTGCCCGGCGATCCACGTGATCGGCGCGAGCGGCACGCCGCACCGCATCGCGCCGCAGGACTTCGTGCTCGAGGCGGGCAAACGCTACATCGTCAACGTCGGCTCCGTCGGCCAGTCGCGCGACGGCGATCCGCGCGCCTCCTACTGCCTCTACGACGCCGCGCGCGGGACCGTGCACTGGCGGAGGATCCCGTTCGACCTCGACGCCTATCGCCGGGCCGTTGAGCGTGCCGGGCTGCCGCGGTGGGAAGGCGACCTCCTGGATCTCGACCCGCGCAAGGCCCTGCGGCCCCTGCGCGAACGGCTGGACTTCCGTCCGCCGTCGGCGGCGTCGAAGGCGGCGAAGAACGTGATCGACGTCCTCGACGTGTCGACGCTCCGCCGCCGCGTGCGGCGGTGGCAGGCCGCGAGCGTGACGATGGCCGCGGCGCTCCTGGCGGCGGCCGCCGGCGGCGCGGCGCTCTGGCTGCATCGCGCGGGACGGACGCAGACGATCGCGGGCGGAGCGGAGGCGCCGATCGAGGCCGCCGCGCGGCCGGCGGAGGTCAACCTGCTGTCGTGGCCCGCGGAGGCCGTCGAGGCGGGCCGGCCGGTGCCGGGGTGGACCGTGCGCCTCGGCGACCGGCGGGCGCAGGGCGCGGCGGTCGAGACGGGCGGCGACGCCGTCCCGCGGCTGATCCTCGAGTCGCGTTCGGCGGCGCACGAGATGGCCGTGTCGTCGGGGGTCGTCCTCGCGCGCCCGGGCGACCGCTTCGCGGCGGAGGCGCTGTTCCGCCCGGCGGAGGGCTTCGAGGGATCGATCGTGCTGGCGGTATCCGTCGAACGCGCGTCGGGCGGGCGCCTCGATCAGTTCGTGGTGAAGGAGCCCAACCTCCGGCGGCGCGAGGGCTGGCGGGCCGCCCGCGAGACGTTCGAGATGCCGGCGGGCGCGCGGTCGATGCGCGTGCACCTGCGCGGTCGGTTCGCCGGACGCGTCGAGATCGCGGGCGCGAGCCTGGTGCGGAAGTAGGCCGCCTCAGGCGCGGATCATGGTCAGCAGCATCTTGAACCGCTGCTTCGCGCGCACGGCGTGCGGCACGCGCGCGGGCATGATCAGCAGTTCGCCGGCCCGGACGGTTTGCGGCGTGCCGCCGATGGTGAACTCGCCCTCGCCGTCGATCACCTGCACGGTCGCGTCGTAGGGCGCCGTGTGCTCGCTCAGGCCCTGGCCCTCGTCGAAAGCGAAGAGCGTCAGCGTGCCGGCCTTCTTGTCCAACAGCGTCTTGCTGACCACCGATCCCGCCGCGTAGTCCACCGATGCCGCCAGCGGTATCGCCCGCCCCCGGATGTCCGTCGTCTCGCTCATGTCCCTCTCTCCTCCGTCTCCGCGTCCGCCCTTCGCGGACGGCCCTCCAATCTACCCCGCCGCGCGCCTCCACACTTGATGCGGATCAAGGATGTGGTTCATCAGGGACTCGGCGGCCCCTTCGTCGTCGGCCCGAATCCTGCGAGGACATCGATTGCGAAGTCGCGTTGCTCCGGCGGAAGCGGATCGAGTGTCGAACGATCGCCGGTTTCAAGCACGGTGGCAACCGCAGCGAGGAACTGCAGACTCGCCATGACGTCCATGGGCTGCGCTTCGGTCAACTTCTGCCAGGCCCTGAGCCAACGGTCCTTGAGGCCGCTAAGCCCGCGCAGGATTCCCGTAATCGAAGCGACTCGTTCGCGCATGTCGGTGTTGTCAACGGCGCGGCGGACATGCGCGAGCGACTCATCAAGAGACGCCTCTGGCGCAACAGCGATGAGGCACGTAGCGGCCCGTCTGCGTTCGTCGGCAGACACGCCATGATGATCCATGCCGGCGCTGAAGTCGGCGACGGCGCCTCTGACATCCCCGCGCTGCCCCTTGGCGAGGCCGCGGTTGACAAGAGCCCTGGCGACTTGCTCGACCGGCGCGCCGGGGAGTTCGATGGCGGCGGAGTAGTCGGCGATCTTGCCCTCGACATC
>Ga0233425_10003890_pt1 | contig 26121 bp, 13 predicted proteins | sample Watercolumn_Towu_2_FD_181712 | JGI IMG/M metagenome (GOLD analysis project Ga0233425, IMG submission 181712) | Freshwater microbial communities from Lake Towuti, South Sulawesi, Indonesia - Watercolumn_Towuti2014_140_MG | ecosystem: Environmental > Aquatic > Freshwater > Lake | place... | reverse complement strand
GCCTCTTGGCGTTCGGGTCTGAGACCAGGCGGAACACTGACGCGAACCGGATACATCACAACGCACGGTGGATCAGTTGGCATCGGGGTCGGTGGTGGGCGTGATGTTGCAGTAGGCCGCGGCGTTAAAGTCGGAACCGCGGTGCGCGTTGGCGGCACAGTTGGCACGCGTGTATCCGTCGGAATTGGCGCGAACGTTGGCGGGATCAAGGTCGGCATAACAATCGTTGGCGCGAAAGTTGATTGAGCCGGCGGTGGTGTAACCAATGCAATCGCGCGCGTCGGTGTAGGCGTGGGTTGGAACACGATACCCAGCACTGCCACGCCCGCGGCTAAAAAGCAAAACACGAGCAAGAGCGCCGCGACACCCAAAGCCCAAATCGGAACGCGTGTCGGCGATGGCTCTTCACGCGCGGCTTGCTCGTATAACGTCGCGACGCGTTGACCGTTGCGCGTGTAATCGGGTTGGCGACGAATCACACTGCTGAATAATTCGCGCGCGGCGGTGCGTTCGTTGCGGCGCAACGCGTCCACTCCGCCATCGAACAGGCGCGCGAGTTCTTCTTCTTTTTCGCACCGCGCAAGCGCGTCGCGCAACGCGAACGCGCGCGGCGAATCACCGGCGAGTGTAACCGCCGCGCGATACGCCGCGACCGCGCGCGTCCACTGCGCGGTTTGCGCGGCTTGCTCCGCTTCCCGAATCGCGTGATCGAGTTCGCGTTCGGAGGCTTGCGTCTTCGCCGCGCGCTCGACAATCACACCCAGTTCCGCGCGCAGTGGATCGCCTGCCGGCAAACGCGTGATTGCGGCGTGATACGCTTCCTGCGCGCTGGCGAGATCACCGCGCGATTCGAGTTGCTTGGCTTGGTCCACCAGCACAGTCAACACCGTCGCGCTCGCGAGTGGAATCGCGTCAAAGCGCGTCTCCGGCGCGGCGTCTGGCAAACTGACCATCCATTCACCGAACGTTGGACAATCGGCAAGTTGTTGCGAATGCCACGCGCGTTCAAAAAGTTCAACGACGCGGTCGCCCCAATGTTCGCGCAACCCAACAATCAACGTTTGGGTGCGCGGGTTATCGCGTTGAATTTCGTCGGGGGCGAAATAACTTTCGTCTCCGGCAAGTTGACGCACACGCGCATCGCCCCACGCTAACATTTCGGCGATGAGAATCGCGCCGGCAAAGCGATCCGCTTCCGCGCGCCAAAAATCGTTTGACGCGTGCGCGGGCGCATAGCCCAACGATCCACTCGTCAACGCCGCGGGACGATCCAAGCCGGGCGCGTACAATTGCTCGACATCTACAAACGCGATTGAAAATTGTGATTGCGCGTGTGGCGCGAGCGCGGGCAATAACACATTCGGCGCGGAGAGATCGCAATGCGCGACGCCGTGCTGTTCGAGTGTCGCGAGCGCGTGCGCCAACGCGCGCGCGAGCGTCAGCCCTTGCACTGGTGTGAGCGCGCGTTTGTTGCCGATGATTTCCCACCAGGTCGGCCCTTCGATCCACGGCATCAACACCGCGTAAGTGAGATCGGGATATTGACGCAAGAGCGCGGTGTGGTGTTGCGGAGTTAGCACGGTGCGTCGGCACACTGGCAAGCCGGGCAAATCGGCGAACGCGGCGAGTTTATCTTTCAACGTAAATAACGCGGGCACGCGAAAACGCGGTTTGAAAACTTTGAGCGCGCGCGCCTCTCCCGCGATGGCGGAGGAAGGGATAAGTTGGTACACCGTCGCGGCGCGACCTTCTTGACCGAAGGGCATTCCCGGCGCGTTGGGATGTTCGGCGACGCGATATTCAATTTGATCAATTACAATTTGATCGTTGATTTGAGGTTGGAAAGACATTGGTTGATTTTTCGATTCGCGATGTCCTAACGCGTCCACGCGGGGATACAATCGTAGCCATTCGTAAATGTCAACCGGCGCGGATCACGTCCATCGGATCCCATCACGTAAATTTGGCAATTCCCATCACGTTCGGAACTGAACACGATGAACGCGCCATCCGGCGACCAAACCGGATCGCGATTCTCTGCCGAGTGCGTGGTCAAGCGACGTTGATTTGAGCCGTCCACATTCATCACGTAAATTTCGGGGTGTCCATCGCGATCCGATTGAAACGCGATCGCACGCCCATCGGGCGACCACACCGGAAAAACATCGTTCGCCGAATTGTTGGTGAGTCGGCGCGCGTTTGAACCATCCGTGTTCATCAAATAGATTTGCCATTTTCCATTTCGATTGGATTGAAATGCAAGTAAACGTCCATCGGGTGAAAAAACGGAATGTTCATCTTCGCCAGAATGATTTGCCGGGATGGCGCGCTGATTACTCCCATCGCTGTTCATCGTATAAAGTCTGGTGCGGCTATCGCGCTTGGAGGTAAAAGTAATTTGTCTTCCATCGGGCGACCACGCCGGAAAATAATCATCCGCCGAGTTGCGCGAAAGATTGCGCTGATTAGTTCCGTCCGCGTTCATCACATAGATTTCGATGTTGCCATCGCGATTGGATTGAAACGCGATCATACGTCCGTCGAAAGACCAACTCGGATACCAATCCGAATTCGGGTGATTGGAAATTCGCTGTGGCGCGGAGCCGTCAACATTCATCACATAAATTTCACTGTTGCCATCGCGCTCGGAGGTAAACGCGATGCGACCGGTTGGCGCGTTCACAGTTGGCGTGCGCGTTGGTGGAATTGGCGTCGTGGTTGGAGTGTTGGGAGCCGCGGTGCGACTTGGCGTGATGGTCGGAAATTCCGGGGCGACCGGAATGAGGGTCGGTGTTGGCGAAATTGAAACGACCACTGTCACCGGCGTTGGCGTCGGCGCAAAAATGTTTTGCCCGACGATATAGGTCACGAAAGAAATCATCCCGATCAACGCGCAGATGCTAAATCCCAGCCCGATCAACGGTAGCGGACTGAGCAACGAAAATCGCGATGCAAAAGTACGTTCGAGCAGTGTGCTTGCGCGCACACCGTTTCGTTCATAGTTGGGGGCAAGGTGAATTAACGCGCGCAACAGCTCGCGCGCCGCGGCAATTTCGCCGCGTTGAATCGCCGCGTTGCTTTCTTCAAACATCATCAGCAACCGGTTTTCATCTTCGCACCGGCGAAGCGTGGCGAGCCAATCGCCCGCGTGCGCGGACTGCGGCGATTGCGCGAGGAGCGCGCGATAACATTCCGCCGCGTCGCGCCATTGATGTTGCGCCACATTCGCAAGCGCGCGCGCGAGCAAGCGCGCTTGTTCCTCCGCGATTTGTTTTTGGCGTTGAACGCTCGCGACGATCAATTGCAATTCGCCGCGCAACGGATCGTTCACGGCAAGTTGTTCGAGCGCGGCTTGATACGCGCCCGCCGCGCCATCCCAATCGCCGCGCGCTTCGCACGCGCGACCTTGTTCGATCAGCGCGTTGACGTTAGATTGATCGATATTCATTCAATCTTCAGTGGCATCGAACATTCCTGACAACCTGGTTTATTATTTTTAATGCGTGATATCACTAATACCTTCGCCAAATCGTTTGTGGTTGTTTTTTCATCCGCGAATCACGCGAATCTTCGCTAATATTTTTCTTTTTATTCGCGTTATTCGCGAGATTCGCGGATAAAGATTTTTTTGGCGAAGGTATTGATAACGCGATCATTTTCTTTATGGCATTGTGCCAGTGTTCGAGCAAGATGGCCCGTATGTTTTCGATCCCGCCCAAATTTCCACTTCGCTCAACCCATTGTTGCCGGACGCATCGTCGGCTTTGAGTGTGACGGAATCTATCATCTGGAAAGGTACCAGGGTGACATCAATACATCGTCGCCCCATGCTATCCATTCCGAAACGTTTACTCCATCCGTTGCTCAATGAAATGATGAGCGCGTTGATCTGATTGTTGTCGGGTGAATTTTGCGGACGATCCCAGACGATAACGCGATTGACATTCGTGCGACTGAAATTGAGACGCAAAGTAAACGCGTGTCCTAGTCCACTCGTCCAGAATGTAGAAAGGTTACCATCAAACGCATTGCCGGATCCGCTCCCATCGGGCGAGCGACTTGCGCCGGGTGCCATATTGCCGGTGGGTAATGGTTGAATCGTGATACTCCAAGTGCTACTCCAGCCACTCTCTTGTCCGCTCGAACCACGCGCCTTGACGTGCCAATAAAAAGTGCCTGTGCTATTTAACGATCCCAAATCGCACGAGAGATTGCTTTGCCAATTGCAGATCGTGGTATATCCGCCGTACGGACCACCCCATACTTCGACGAGGTACCCCGTTGCATTTGCAGACGGATACCAAGTCAAAATCGCGCTTCCACCTTGAGTAATAGATGTTCCATTGCTTGGGCTAGTAAGTTGTGGTGGCGATATTTGAACTGGCTGGATAGTGAACGAACGCGTTTCACTCCAACTGCTTTCACCAGTCGAATTACGCGCTTTGACATGCCAATAAACTGTGCCAATGCCAACCTGTCCCAGGTTGCACGATGTGCCGCTTTGCCAACTGCACACCGTTGTATAAGTATTGTATGGTCCGCCCCACACCTCGACAAAATACTGTGTCGCATAAGACGCGGTATTCCAAATCAATGTAACGGTTGCGCCTTGGGTGTAGGTCGTACCATTGGACGGGCTGGACAGTGCCGGAACCGATGGAAAGGGTTGAATGGTAAATGATACCGTGCTACTCCAATTACTTTCCTGAAGATTGCTATTCCGCGCCTTGACATGCCAAGACACGGTTCCATCATTGATTTGTCCTAACGTACAAGTGGTGGCATTTTGCCAATCGCATACGATTGTCGTACCGCCGTATGGTCCACCCCATACTTCAACTTTGTATTGCGTGGCATTGCTTGTTACATTCCACGATAGCGTTACATTTGTATTCTGTGACAGAGTCGTCCCATTACTTGGACTCGCCGGGTTCGGCGGAGGTGGCGGAGACCAAGCCGTAGGGCTTACTGTGCCGGTCTGGGTTGCCGTTGGAGTTGATGTTTGCGTCGCGGTGGATGTATGAGTTGAAGTTGTTGTCCAAGTCGCGCTACCAGTCGTCGCGAGTGTTGCGGTCGAAGAGATCCCAGGATTAGTATTGGAACGCGGTGTTGCACTAGGCGTTCTTCCACCAGAGATAGTGGATGGCGCGGGCGTCGGAAAATTAGTCGGAGTAATGGTCGCAACAGTGTTAGCGGATGTATGTGTTGGGGTTGGCGTAAGTGAAATGCTGATCGCAATTTTAGTATTCGTCTGCTCGTCTTCCGGTTGGGGACCTGAATTCAGAAAAAAGAACATTAATCCCCCTAGTGCAATGAGAGCAATTGCGCCCACGGCGAGTGTTCCAAATACCAATGCGCGCGGCACGAAGGATGAAGGGTTTTTCTCGCGTCGCGCGATCACTTGCGCGAGCAAGGTCGCGGCTTGAGTTCCGCCGCGCGCATAACGCGGCTGTCGCCGTACTAATTCCGTGAGCAGTTCCTCGGCGGCTCCAAGATGATTTTGTTTTGCGGCGAGCGCACCTTGATCGAACAAATCTGCGAGACCGGCTTGCTCCGCGCAGTACGCGTACGCCTGTTGCCACTCGACCAATTGCATCGCCGAGATTGCTTGATTGATCAATTGTTCATACAAAACCGTCGCGCGTTTCCACTCGCCTTGCCCAGCCATCCATCGCGCTTCCGCCGCGAGCGCATACACTTGCGCCATTCGTTCCTGACGATTCACCAACTCTGTTAACGCGATTGCCAATTCTTGTTTGAGCGCGCTCCCGCGCGGCGCGAGATCGAGCGCGTGTTTCATCTCCGCAACCGCCTGGTCGAGATCACCCGCGCGTTCATATTCCGCGCTCTGATTGATTAGCGACTCAACATCCACGACAGATTCGTGCGGCAACGAAACCTGGTTATCGTTTTGGGCAGGCACATGGATTTGACTCAACGCGCCTACCCATTCAATCAGCGGCGGACATTCGCTCAAGCGCGACGAGTGCCACGCACGCGCGAACAAATCGGCAGATACCGCGCCCCAGTTTTCGCGCAGAACTGCGTGCAATAATGCGTAGCGTTCGCAGTCATTTTGCATCTCGCGCGGATCAAAGTATTGTTCGCCGTACGCATTCTCGCGCACACGTTCATCGCACCACCCCAATATTTCCGCGAGCAAGATCGCGCCGGCAAAACGATCTGCGTTCGCGTTCCACAATCCGTTTGCCGCAGTCCGATGCGCGTATCCATCCGAACCGCCTGGCAACGCGTTCGGTTGCGTCAAGCCGGGCGCGTAGAGTTGTTCGACATCCACGAGTTCGATGGGCGAGAGTTGCGGATGCGGTGAAGATTCGAGCGCGGGCAAAATCACATTCGATGCGGAGAGATCGCAATGCGCGATGCCGCGCTGTTCCATTCCACCAAAAATCCGCGCAAGTGTTAGCGCGAGCAACGCGCCGTCGTGCGCGGTGAATGTCGCGCCGGTATCGTTGCGCGCGAGCATCACTTCCATCCAGGTCGGTCCTTCGACCCAGGGCATCAGCACCGCGTATTCCAAATCAGGATGTTGATCAATCAGCGCGGCGTTGTGTTGTCGCGTCAAGATGGTGCGTTGGCAAACTTGCAAGCCCAGCAAATCTGCAAACGCGGCGATGCGTGCCGTGAGCGGAATCAGCGCGGCGGAACGAAACCGCGATTTGAAAACTTTGAGCGCGCGTTGTTCACCCGCGTCCGCGACCAAACGATACACAATCGCCTGGCGACCTTCTTGACCGTGCGGCATTCCGGGCGCGGCGGGATGTTCGGCAATGTGATATTCAATTTCATCAATATTTAATGTTTGATTGACTTGAGGTTGAAAAGACATCGAGTCCTACAAAGAAGGTAATAAAACAATTTACTCGGGAATATGGTCTGCGGTTTCACTTCCGCCTGGGTTGTAATCATAAGCTCCCACATAAAAACGTGATTGCCGCGATAACCCCGGAATATTTCCAGATATAGTGATCAATCCTTTTGCTGAATCAACCGATAAAAATTCAGCCATACTTCCCATTGGAGACGACATTCCTGCACCAGAGGAATCAATCTTGAAAACTTGAACGATAGCCGTTAATACCGAAACAGATTTCATCTCTGGGAGGTTGTATGGCAAACCGGTCACCAAGGGAAACGCTCCTATTTTATAATCGAACCCCTTGTAATTGTTCGCACGGTATACATCCCATAAACCTCCTCCTGTGCCAGAACTGTTATCAACATCAATAGCCACCATCCAATTATATTCTATCTTGTTGTTGGGTACGCCTTTTCGCGTAAATTCCAATTGTTGCGGAATGCCCCGAAGATAAATCTCAGCAGTCAGTTTTTCACCCTCACAAAATATTCTAACTTTCGTGATGTCAATATAGGCAATACCGACATTGCCCGATTGCCCTGACCTATCGGAATTACAAGGTAGCAAACCATCGGATGGCGGAGATAAAAAAAGCGGTGGACGCGTCGGAACACGCGTAATGGTTGCGATGGGAGGACGCGTGGATAAAGGTCCCGTCATCACAAGCGGTCTTCGGGTTGGCGTTGAGGTTGATTCTACAATCCACGTTGGCGTTGCGGTTGACTGGACAAAGAATCGCGTTGGAGTTTCCGAAATTTGGAATGGCGTAGGTGATGGAATTGATAAAGCAGATAAAATCGGTGTTGGAGTGATTGAGTTACTCAGAATCACAAATCCAGTTCCGCCAAGCACCAAACAAAATAATCCAATCATCCCCACGGTCACAACCGCAACCGCCATCCTGATTCGACGATCTTCATACCATCTTCTCGGTTTGATTTGTTGGCGCACGATCTCAAGTATCGCTACGGCGCTCGTACCGTTTCGCTGATAACTCGCGCGTCGTCGGACAATTCCATCGAACAGTTCGTACGCTGATCCAATTTCTCCGCGTGTGCGTGCGGCAACCCCCGCATCAAACATTTCCGCTAATTCCGCTTCGTCTTCGCATCGCGCCATCGCCGCGCGCCATTCTTCCGCATACGGCGACGCGGGTGATTGACCGAGCGCGTACCGATACCCCATCGCCGCGCGTTTCCAGTTGCCGCCTTGCGCGTCCACGTTCGCTTGCACAATCCAATCGCGAATTTGTTGCGCGTTGTTCGAGGCCGTTTCTAAACGCGCGATGATGTGCGCGAGTTCCGCACGCAAGGGATCATTCTGAGCCAAACGCGCCAACATATTTTGATACACGTTCAAGGCGCCAACAATATCGCCTTGCTTTTCCAACTCGATTGCTTGCGCGATCAACGGGTCTTGTACGCGCGGTGAAGTGGTCGGACGCGCTGGCACTTGCACGTTGATCGCGACGCGCGGTTGATTGACGGGCAACGTGATCAGCCACTCACCAAACGTTGGACAATCATCCAGCGTGTCACTGTGCCACGCGCGTTCCAATAATTTGGCAACTGCATCGCCCCACTCATCGCGCAACGCGCGCATCAAATTCTGGTATTGTCCTGTGTCTTGTTGCAATTCATTCGGATCGAAATACGATTCACCCCACGCGGCGATTTGTACGCGCGCATCACACCACCCCAACATTTCGGCAATCAAAATTGCGCCGGCAAACCGATCCGCTTTCGTGTGCCACAGACCTTCACGCGCGGTTTGGTGCGCGTAACCGAGCGAACCGCTTGGGATTGCTTCCGGGCGGACGAGGTCAGGCGCGTAGAGTTGTTCGACATCTACCAACTCAACCGGCGCGAACGAACCGGGATCAGGCGCGAGTAATGGCACAAGCACATTCGGCGCGGAGAGATCGCAATGCGCGACACCGCGCTCTTCCATCGCCTCGAGATTTTCCGCAAGCGCATACGCGAGGTGTAACGATTGTTCGCGCGTCAATGCGCGTTTGTCGAGAATGATTTCCGTCCAAGTGGGTCCGTCAATCCACGGCATCAGCACGGCATAGGTCAAATCAGGATTGGCGCGCAATAATTCGCCGTGCCGCCGCGCGCTCAACACCGTTCGCGCACAGACGCGCAAGCCGGGCAGTGTCGCGTACGCGGCAAGCTTGTCCGCGAGTGCGACCATTGACGGCACACGAAAACGCGATTTGAAAACTTTGAGCGCGCGTTGTTCACCCTCGCCCGCGAACAAACGATACACAATCGCCTGACGACCTTCTTGACCGTGCGGCATTCCGGGCGCGGTTGGATGTTCAGCGATCCAAAAAGTTTTGTCATCAATCGCGATGACTTGATTGACGGTGGGCTGAAATGACATCTTATCCTTGTGGCGCGCGTTGTCCGATTTTTTCGATCCAGGCGTTCAACGTCAACGCGCCGGTTTGCGGCGTGGCGACTTTGAGTTTGCGAAAACGTCCGCGCCGGGAATAATATCCTTGACCTGGTGGGATCGGTTTGCCAGCTTCGCCCATCGGCAACCGCAAGTTGAATAATGAAAGATCATTGTGCTCGCTCGTGCCAATCAAAAATCCAACCTGTCCTTCTTTGATCACCTTGCTCCAATTGTCCCACCCGGAACTCCACTCGTTCGAAGAGCCGGTAACGAGAACGTAAAATCCCAAACCGCGCTCGCGCCGAATCAGTTGATCGAGCCGGTCTTTGGTGCCGGATTGTGCGCCCTCGCGCAAGGTGTCGAGATTGTCAATCGCGAGAATTAACGCGGGATGTGCCGCGAGCCAACTCGCATCGGGATTGCCGCCCGCCGCGCGACGCGCGTCTTCGAACAACGGACGCCGGTCGCGCAAAATTTGCGAAATGTCCGCGAGCGCGTTGCCGAATTGATCGTCGTCTTCGATCAGCGCGCGCGTGTGCGGCAAACGCGCCAACGCGCCGAACGCGCCGCGATGAAAATCCACGAGATAGAATTGCGCGCGGCTCGGCGGAAACATTTCCGCGAGCGCGAGCAACCAGGTTTGCAAAAATGTCGTCTTGCCGCTCGCAATCGGACCCGCGATCATAAAGTTGGGTCCCTCGTTCAAATCAATTTTGAACAGCTCAAGGTCTTCGACATCCAAACCAATCGGCGCGCTCAACGATCCATCGGCAGGCGCGTTCGCCCACGCATCGCGCGTCGGCAAAATATCCGCGAGTGCGACAACATCGGGAAGCACCGGCACGGGACGCGCGACTTCGCCGCGCCACGCTTGCTTCATTTGTTCGATCAAATTTTTCAGCGCGGCAGTGCGCTCCGCTTCCGTGTCGCCCGCGACCGGTAACGCGGTTTGAAATTCGAGCGGCGGCGCGCCTTTGATCAAACCGCGTCCCGGCACTGGCGCAGGCACCAAGCCACTGGTTCTGCCCACGATGCCTGAGTACTCGCTCGCGTCGGTCAACTGCAATGCAATTGTCGCGCTGATGTTGGAACTGACCTTACTTCGAATCGCAGTCGAGTTGGTGCCGGTAACGATCAGGTGGATCCCCAGGTTGCCGCCCTCGCGCGCGATCTGCGCCAACTGATCTTCGGCATCGGGATACGCGCTACTGAAACCGGAATAATTGTCCAACACGATCACAATCGCGCGCAAACGGGTTCGCGCGGATTGGCGCAGCGCCGCGAGCGTACTGACTCCGCTATCCGCGAATTTCGCTTTGCGCGTTTCCAATTCGCGCGATAAAAATCGGAGGAGCCGATTCAAGCGTTCGCCATCGTCCGGCAAAATCACTCCGCCAACATGCGGCAGTGGCGCAAAGAGCGTGAGCAAGCGTCCGCCGAAATCGAGCAAATAAAAATTCACTTCGTCCGGCGAGTGCGCGAGCGCGAGCGAGGTGATCAACGTTTGAATCAACGTCGTCTTGCCGACGCCGGGCGCGCCGTAAATCGCGAGATGACCTTCCTTGCCCAAATTGAAACGCAACGCGTCCTGGGATTGCTGGGTCGGATTGTCCACGACGCCCAACGTTGGCATCAACCAATCTTGCGCGGCGTGCCAGGTTTGTCCGTCCCAACCTTCGCGCGCGCGAATCGCGTCGAGCGATAATTGATCGGGCAAAGGCGGTTGCCAGGGTCCGCGCAGCGCGGCGATGTTCGCTTGATCCGCGACCTGGGCAATGTGCGCGACGAGCGTTTGCAATTCGGAACCGCTTGATTGAAGCGCGAGCGGCTTGGCAGACACGCGCAGAGGATGGCGCGTGCCATCGAGCGCGACTTCGACGATTTCATCCGGCGCGGTCGTCGCGATTCCGCCGGGGGCGTACGGCGCGCCGCCCCACGCGGCTTGGAACATTTCAAAAATTTCATTGTTGCCGACCTGGAGAAACGCGCGACCAGGTCGCGTGAGATTTGCCGCGTCGGGACGCTTCAACACTTCACTGCTATCTTCGGGACGCTCGACGCGCAAGCACATTCGAAATTTCGAGTTCGCCCAAATTTGTTCGTCCACGACGCCCGCCGGTTTTTGCGTCGCCAAAATCAAATGCACGCCGAGACTGCGCCCCACGCGCACCGCGCTGATCAACTCGCGCATAAAATCGGGTTGATCGGATTTCAATTCCGCAAATTCATCCACGATCATAATCAAATGCGGAAGCGGTTCGCTCACTTGTTTGTGGCGATACGCGCGTTGATACGGATCAATGTGATTGACGTTGGCTTGATCGAACAAACGTTGGCGTCTCTGCAATTCCGCGCGCAACGATGCGAGCGCGCGCAGAGCGAGATTGCCTTGCAAGTTGGTGATCGTGCCGATCAAATGTGGCAGACCGCGAAACGCGTTCGCCGTGCCGCCGCCTTTGTAATCTACCAACACAAACGCGACTTCGTGCGGATGAAAATTGACCGCGAGCGACGCGACCAATGATTGCAACAATTCGCTTTTGCCGGAACCTGAAGTTCCCGCGACGAGTCCGTGCGGTCCGTGTCCGCGTTCGTGCAAATCGAGTAGCAATGCTTCCGCGCCAGCGCGTTTGCCAAGCGGCACCGCGAGCGAACGCGAGGGATCGCTGTTTTGCCAGCGCGTCAAAACATTCAAATCCTCGACCGCGCTCGCGTTCAACAAATCGAACAAATGCACCGTGTTCGGAATTTCGGTTGATGCCGCGGTACGTTGTAAACGAATCGGCGTCATTGCGCGCGCGAGGCGATCCGCCAATTCGACCGGCGCATCATCGGGCGCGAATCGCGCGTCCGGCTTGCCGAGCGCGGTTTGAATCACGCGCGCGTGTCCGACTTCGAGCTCGACCGTAACCTGGCATTGGCGCGGCAAGCGGTCGCTACGATCCGCCAAAAAAATCGCGCTCGCGCCGATCAATTTGTGATCGTTCAACAAGGTTGCGAGGATCGGTTCGTTTTCGTACAGGCGCGCATCCGCCATCAAAAAAACAAACGCGGGAAGCGCGGGCGCGGCGTTCGTGCTGATCGCGGCGGCGGTGTGTTTGCGACGTTTCAACAACGCGTCAAGCGCGTCCAAAATTTTATTCGCGGACGACTTTTCACACGCGATCAATCGCCGCGTGTGATCTTCAGTCCAGGTGTGCGGCAACCAGCGCAACCAATCCCACTCACGCATTTCGTCCGCCGGAAAGAGCGCGACGATTTTCACTTCATCCGGCGAATGATGCGTCGCGATTTGCATCAGCAACGCGCGCGTCGCGTTGACGACGCTGAAACGCGGTCCCGCCAAACCGACTGCGCCCGCTTCGCGCAAAGCCAAACAAATTGGCGCATCACCAATCTCCGCGAATTGTTCGGCGAGTTGTTGCGCTTCGGTGATCAGCGAATCCGCTTCGAGCGGATTTTGTTGCTTGGGCGCTTTGACATTGACCCCAAAACGCACATTACCAACACCGAGTCGCGGCGCGAGAAAATCCGCGTCGCGCGCGCCGCGTTCCCACAAGCGCCGATTCAAGCGGTCGGGTTGTTCAACGCGCGACCAACACCCGCGCGGCTCGGGATCGAGTTCGGTGAGCGCGAGTTGTTGTTGATTGCGTTGTTGCGCGAGGTCTTGCTGATATTGTTTCAACAGCTCGCGATATTTAACGACGCGGTCGTGCGTCTGGGTGTTGAATTGATGTTGTTGTGCAAAATAACTGATGAGCGCGACGAACGCGCTCACGCCCATAAATCCAAACGAGATGACCGTCATTGCGATATTTGCGCCGGCGGTCGCTGTCGTTACCGTCGCGACCAGCGCGGCAACCGACATCAGCGCGGGCAATAAGACCGCGAGCAATGAGCCGGCATTGCGCGTGGGCGCGGCTGGCGGCGCGGGGATTTCGACTTCGCCCTGGGGGAGTGGGGGATTCAAGCGCGGCGCGCGTTGAAACATTGGCGGCGTTCGCATACGACGATGACCTCGTTTGGATTTCGCGTGTAGACTTGCAAAGTTGGGGAAACTTTGCAAGTCTACACGCGGTCGAACCGACTAGCCCTGCTGATCGGCTTGCGCGAAGCGTTGCGCGATCGCGTCGAGTTGCTGGCTGATCTGATTGAGCAGTTCGACGAATTGACGCATATTCTGTTGCCAGTTTTGAAAGTCGCTGTAGAATTTTTGTTGCGTCATACCTTCCCATTCGGAGTTGAGATTGTTGATGGTGCTTTGCAATTTACTGACGAGCTCCTGGCTTTGACCGCTCGCCGACTTGAATTGTTGACTGACTTCACGAACCCGTTCGGGGGTTACACGAATGCGTGCCATTTTTTTCCTCCTGGTGTTGAATCAAAAAATAAACGACGAATCACGCCTTGCGCGAAATTTCTTTTACGACAGTGATCACCTCCTTTGGATGTTTGCGCGCACCCTATCGCGCGTCACCGCGTTTTCAATCGGCGTAATAAGAACGTCATTCCCGCGCCGGAAATGACCGACATCAAAATGGTCAGTGCGGTGGTGATTGAATAGAACAATCCCTGATCCACGCGCAATTGGAGAATAATGACGCCGAGTATATTTATCCCCGACCAAAGTTTTAGCGTATTGACAAATTCGGCGGAGGTGACCACCGCCCCAAAAATCCATGCCACGATGCTAATGACAATCCACCCCCCGGCGCGATAAACTTGTTTACGCAAAACGAACCATTGTGCGAATCCGATCGCGCTCCCCGAAACGAGGATCACGAAGAACGGATTGTATCCAATCTGGCTGGCAAAAAAAGGCACGATGAAAATGCTCGCCCCCAGGGTCACGACGATCCACCACCACGCGCCGCGCAGGTACGCACGGATCAAATAATTTTGCACAAGCGCGATGCCGATCGCATTCAGATAGAATTTTCCCAGCGTCACCAATTCCATATCGCGAAACTTGATGAGAAGCAACCAATTCGTGTTGTAGAAAATATCGCCCGCGATCCAAACAAGTGTCGTTAGAGCGACCCACGCGATAAAGAATTTCAATCCGGCTTGAGATTGGTTCGCCACGCCGGCTTGCGCTTGACTTGTGCTCGTGGCGTGCGGACTAGCGGGCGCGTTTTGTGTGAGTGTGCGAATCAGTTCCTGCTCCCGGCGCAATTCGCGATTGGTTTGCGAGCGCACCGCGTTATCCATGATCGGCGCGGGTGGAGCGATGGGTTCAACGCGCGGCGGAGCGACAGGGATTGTTTTTTGCGCGGCTTCGCGATCGCGAATAATCCGCGCGATTTCTTGGCGAATGTTCTCATCATGCGGCGCGACAGACTCGGCTTCGCGGTAGGTTTCCAACGCACTCGCTAAATTGCCTTGCGTTTCGAATCGCCGCGCGAGTTGCGTCAACGCGCGCACTGCCGTGTGATCGGGTTTGGGTTGATCCGACGTGGGCGACACCGGTTGATCACCAGGCGTGTGTTCGGGAAGCGCGATCAACCAATCGCCAAAAGTCGGGCAATCGGCAAGCAGATCGCTATGCCACGCGTCTTCGAACCGATCGGCAATTGGTGCACCCCAGGTTGCGCGCAATACGCCAATTAATGTTTCAACGCGCGCGCCGGGTTTTTGCATTTCGCTGGGATCGAAAAACCCTTCGCTCCACGCCGCGGCGCGCACACGCGCGTCGCACCATCCCAGCATTTCGGCGATCAGCACTGCGCCGGCAAAACGATCCGCGCGCGCGTCCCACAACCCAGCGAGCGCGCTACAATGCGCGTATCCCGGCGATCCGCCGGGTAAAACCTGGGGCTGGATCAAGCCGGGCGCGCAGAATTGCTCGACATCCACTAGCGCGATCGGATGACCGCTGATCGGCAACAACACATTCGGTCCGGACAAATCGCAGTGCGCGAGATTGCGTTGTTCCATCAGCGCCAACAATTCAATGAACGCACGCACAGTGGACAAACTTTGCGCGGGCGTGAACGCGCGTTTTTCTAAAACGATCTGCATCCAGGTTGGTCCATCCACCCAGGGCATCAACACCGCGTAAACTAAATCCAGGTGTTCGCGCAACAATGCGGATTGGCGTTGCGGCGTGAGGATAACGCGCTGGCACACTTGCAAACCGGGCAAATCCGCGAATGCGGTGAGTTTATCCGCGAGCGTAACGAGACTCGGAACGCGAAAGCGTGGCTTAAACACTTTGAGCGCGCGCGTATCGCCGTTCGGCGCGACGAGTTGATAAACGGTCGCCTGCCGACCTTCTTGACCATAGGGCATGCCGGGCGCGGCGGGATGTTCGGCGATGCGATAGGCAATACCGTCTATCGTGATCGTGGCGTTGACTTGAGGTTGAAAAGGCATAGTTATTTTGATCGCGCCGGACTAGGACAATAATCCGCGAATCTCTTGCTGGATATTTTCGCTTGTGCCGGGAAGCAACGACAGCCACGCTTCCTGATCCCGTTGGAACGGACGCAAAAGCCACAGCCGTTCCGCGCCGCGCAAAATAAAGAATCCACGATTCGAAACGGCGGAATTATCCGCGCCGTACTCAATTCGCATCACGCTTCCGCGGAATTGTGTGTGCGCGACATCTTCGGCAAAGCGCGCGCGTGCTTCCTGATCCAATCCCAGGTCGGCAAGCCGTTGCGCGATTGCCACCGCATCGTCCAAATCTTTGATCGCGCTCATCGCCGAATTTGGAATGTCAATCGCTTGACTTGAAAACGCTGGCGCGTGCGCGGTGTGGAAAAATTCCAATCCGCCGCGCGCGATTGCGTCGCGATCATTGATCGGATCAATCACATGCACGACGCCTTGTTCGAGCGTATGCGCGAAAATTTCGCCCTGCAAAAAATGATAGGTCTGGTTAAATTCCTGATCACGATTGGATCGCGAATAGCGAATCGAAAAATCGGGATGGGTCACGACGCGTCCCAGTCGCGCGATCGATTCGGCGATCATAAATTCGCCGCCGGTCGTGAGTTCGAGCCAGCCGCGCGCCATCAATGCATGCGCGGCGGCGATCAAGCGCGCGCGGTATTCCTCACGATGCATCGCGCCCAGTTGCGCGACGACCAGATTCTCGGCAACGCTCTGCAAACCCTGGTTGGTCAAGACCAGGGCTAATTCCTCGACGCTGAGACGAACGGTTCCATTATCCATCGTATTCCTCCTCGGGATGAATGTGCGTGTGACGATTAATGCCGTGATTTTGTGTGAATTACCAACCGAACCAACTGCTTACCTTGTTGATGACGCTGGCAACAGGTTTGTCCACAACCTTATCGTACAACCAACCGCCGCCCACTGCGCCAACAAATCCACCAACCTTTGCGCCGACGGCAACCCCAACCGGCGCGAGCGCGCCACCAGAAATCGCGCCCAGCAATGCGCCAACCGCTACACCGCCAACTGTGCCGCCAATCGCCGCACCGCCAGCCGAAAATGCGGTGCTCAGTGCGGTGTCAACGACGGTGCCAACCGCAGTCTTGGCGATATTCCCATGGAACTGTTCCCAATTATCGTATGCTTTGAATCCGACACCTACAACGAACAGCCCGCCGCTAAGCGTTACTCTGCCATGCGCCAAATCCGAAACATTCCCGATTGTTCCGCGAATTTTTCCACTGCCTGCCTCAAGTCCGGCGCCGCCCGAGTACTTGAATAAATTACCCGGCGATGCTTTAAAATGATTCAGTCCTGCCGGTAATCCCCCGATAATTCTTAAATCGCGTCCGCCTTCACCGGCGCGGATGATCGTCTCACCAAGATACGAATCCCCTGAAACTGATCTCAAGTTGGCTCCAAGTTTAATCGCATCTGGACCAAAGTGGATACCTTCTTTGAGGATTTTGTATCCGAGACCAACCGTCAAGCCGGCGCCGGGAATGAGCGCCATTTGGGTCAACAACTGGGATTGTTGCGGATCATTGAGGATATTCCCGGTGTTGATGGCATCGTTGACTTGATCGCGCGGAAAAATCAGCCCCGGATTCGTTTGGATCAGATATTTAACAAACGCGGTGTTGATTTGAGTGACCGCTTCCGCGCCGCCGCGATCCGCCTCTTCAAAGGCGTTCGCTCTGCCATCCAAATAGCGCGCCAACTCGTCCGCGCGATTCGCGACCTCGTTCGCGCGTTGGCGCGCGTAATTGACCTGGGATTCAATCCCGATTTTCTGGCGCGATTCAAAATCTATTCCACTCAACGCGTTGCCGACGCGTTGACCGTTCGCGCGCAACTCACTTCCCGCGTCGCGCATCTGTTGCGCGAGATTTCGCAATTGATCTGGATTGACGACGATTCGCATAATTCGCCTCCGCGTTTTCCTAGAACTCGATCTCGGGCGATAAGTTGAGAAAATACGCGAGCATCGCGCCCGAAATAATCAGAATGAATGCCGTGCCAAGTGCAGTCCCGCCAATCCCTGGCACGCCCCAACTGATCCACCAGCCCAGGAACCAAATGATTGCCCAACTCGACAGATTCCACAAGAACCATTTTTTCTCTGCGCCGTGTGTTCGCATCAATTTGTTTTGCCACAGCCCCGCGATTCCACCGGCGATCCATCCACTCATGCTCCCCATCGCCCACAGCGGCCAAACATTTGCGCCAACCAAACCGCCGGCAACGCCTCCACCAAAAATGCCGCCGAACATTGCGGCTACGATAAACCAAAACCGCTGGCGCGGCGTTTGAATACGTTGCCGGAAAACCCAGACCTCCACACTTCCAACCAACATCGCCAAAATTCCAGAAACAATCGCTTGCCGTCCCGCCTCGCCGAGAGATAACACCAGACGCATACCTAGCGAATACAGCAGATTGCCAAATGCAAGAATCAACAGCAATGCCGCAACTGCCACGCCGATGGAAAGCACAACGAACGTTCGTAATTGATGTGTCTTGGTGACTTGGATGTTTTCGCTTTGCCACGGATGAATCGGGAATGCGTTGAGATTCGTCGTGGTCGCGCCCGCGACTGGTGGACCATCAGTGGACACATTGAGTGAACCCGGCACCGGTGATTCGGCTAATCGAATTTTTTCCAAGATCGTTTGGCGTAGCGAGCTAGTGTCAGGTACAAGATCGAACGCTTTACGCCACGCATCCAACGCGCCATTCCGATTGCCTTGATCGTACAGTTGTTGTCCCAGGTTGAGCAACGTCTGGATTGCCGCTTCGATCGCTTGAGTCGAAACTGCCGACTGTGCCGGTGTTTGCGCTTCGCCCGCGTTGCGCGTCGATAACTCGGGCAACATCACCAACCATTCGCCAAAGGTCGGACAATCTTCCAGCGATTCGCTTTCCCACGCGCGTTTGAACAACTCGGCTATTTGAGTTGACCAACGTTCGTGCAGGACATTGTGCAAGAGTGTATAGCGCGCGCAATCTTGTTGCATTTCGGCGGAATCAAAAAAACTTTCGCCGAATGCTTGCGTTCGCACGCGTTCGTCGCCCCAGCCCAACATTTCCGCGAGCAACACTGCGCCAGCAAAACGATCCGCCTCTGCCGACCAAATGCCGGCGGTCGCGGTTTTGTGCGCGTACCCTGCCGAACCGCCCGGCAAAACCAACGGGCGTTCGATACTCGGAAAATAAAATTGTTCTACGTCCACCAACGCGACTGCCGAGTTCAGATGATTCGTCCTAGCCGATTCAAGTGCGGGGAGCAAAACATTCGCGCCCGAAAGATCGCAGTGCGCCGCGCCGCGCTGTTCGATACCAACCAGGACGGTCGTCAGCGAATGAGCCAGCATCTGACAGAATAATACCGTCAACTCGCGTTTTTCCATCACGATTTCGAACCAGGTCGGTCCTTCAACCCAGGGCATCAGTACGCTGTAGGTCAGATCGGTATGTTGCCTGAGCAGATCGGGATGTTGTTTTGGCGTTAGCACACAGCGCTGCCAAACTTGCAAGCCGGGCAATTCTCCAAGCGGTGCAAGTCGCTCCGATAGTTTCGCCAAAGTTGGTATGCGATAACGCGGTTTGAAAACTTTGAGTGCGAGGCGTTCCGGCACAGTTTGTGTCGTTGGAACATCAAGTTGATAAACCGTCGCTTGACGCCCTTCTTGACCATAGACCAAACCCGGTGCGGCTGGGTGTTCCGCAATCCGATACATTTTGTGTTCAATGTGGAGTTCCTGCCCAATTTGCGGTTGGAATGTCATTGGGTATCCCTCAAATTCGTTAATCCAACTGTTTCCATTCAAACCCAGAACCTGGTTTTTGATTGTTTGATTCGGACGATTGATCCGGCGGACGCGGCAAATCAATTCCCAGCGAACGCCAGCCACTCACCGGCGACGCCGCGCTCGCTGGCGCGTTCGCGGACGGCGCACTGGGAGTTTGTCCGCGCGGCATCGTGCGCGATGCGCCCTGCGGCGACAGCACCAGCCACGCGCCATCCCACACGTCCGCGTTCGCAAGCGTTTCGTCCGGTTGCAAAACGCGACTGGTGTTGCTTGCCGTGTACGCTTCGATTTGATATTGCGTCAACGCCCCGCCGAGATTAATCTCCCAATTCAACGCGCGCGCAATCGTACGCGCGAGTTGATCCGCCGGCATATCCGCCGGGACTTCGACATCGCGCACGCGCGCTTCGTTTTGACGCTTGACCGTTACGATCACACGTTGCATCTTGGCTCCCTCACTCCGCGGGCAACGGTTCCGGCAAAACGCGATTCATCAACACGCGCACTTGCTCACGCGCTTGGGTCGCGTCGCAAGGAATCGCTTCGACCCAGTTTTCGTCATCGCGTTTGCACGCGCGCAATCGCCATAAACCGTTCGCGCCTTCGAGCAACCCCAACCCGGCAACTTCCCACGCCGTCGCGCGTTGCGCCAACGCGACGAGCGCGCCGTTCGCGCGCGGTTGCGTCAACGTTTGTGCGAGCGCGTCGCGCGCGTCGGATGGCGCCTCGCGCAAAATGTTCAACACGCCTTCTGCGCCGGTTTGTTCGGCGGACGCGCGCGCGTTCATCAATTGCGCTTGCAACAAGGTAATGTTCGCCGCGCCTGCCGCGACCTGGTTTTCAACTTGCAACAAATCAAGAATGCGTTGATACACCGCGCGCGCGTCTGCCAGCGCAGTCAACTGATAACGCTCTGCCGCGATCGTTTGCTCGACCGCGAGGTAACGCGTCAAATGAAAATAGCGCGACTCAGTCGGCTTGCCGATGGGCGTGAAGGTGAGAATGAACGATGCGTCCGGTTTCGCCCAGGTGCCAATCAGCGCGGCGACGGTCGTATCCAACGTAATTTGTCCGTTCGCTTCAAGCGCGATGTAATTGCGCGCGGCGAGTGATTGGCGCGCGTCCACCCACGCGGTTTCGATCTCCTCGGTGAGCCAGCCGACAAACGGATCGTGCAATCCCAGCAGAACATTCGCGCCAAGCAAACTCGCGAGCCAGGTCGCTTCGGTCGCGGAACAAGTGATCGTCGGTGATTCGTTGTTCATTGTGCCTCCACCATTCATTTGGGACGGATCGTTACAAAATTGTTCGTCGGCGCGTCCTTGCCAAAATTCGCGCCCCACGATGCGCTGAAATCATCCCAACTATAAGTGCGCGCTTCGCCCGTCCACGGATCATTCACGCGCACCTGGTTGTCTTCCGAAATTCCGGAAACTACGACCGCGTGATTGTCGCCGCGCGCCGCGAGATTTAATTTTACAATCGCGATCACCGGTCCATCTTTCACCGCCGCGACCAGGTCGGCTTGGGTCGCGTTCGTGTAATCCACCGCGGTGTAACCGAGTTGATCGAGATCATCGTGCAAATTGGTCGCGCTCATTCCGGTCGCCGTAAATTCGCGCGCTTGCGCGTTCGTGTTGAGTAAATCCTGCGCGGACATTGTGCGATTGTTTTCGGCTTGCGCGTGATAGTAATCGAGAATCATACTCGCGCTCGTAACCGTGCAACCGTACTCGGTGCGCGCGCCGCGATAGATGAGATCGCGCTGGCTCTGCGTTGGCACGTCGTTCCACCATTGCGCGGGTTTAATCGTTGCGGCAGGCGTCGCGATTGGTTCCGGTTGAATCCGCGCGAATCCATCTTTGACCGCGCGTTCCAAACCGCCTTTTTCGATTTGGCGCGTCGCCGCGTTTTGCAAAGGTTGTTCCCAGCGCGGCGCGGGTGGATTGAGAAATTGATGATGTGCGAACCAACCGCCGAGCGCCGCGGTCAACCCGGCGATGGGCGCGGCAATTGCCAAGGGCGCATCGCCTATGCGCTTGCCTAGATCGAGCAAAAATTGCGCGGGCTGAATTTCCGGGAGCAAGCGCGCGATGGATAATTGGCGCGCCCAATCGTGAGCGGGTTGGCGCGCGGTAAGCGCGCCCAGCACCTGCCCCAGATTTGCCGCGCTCGCGCGGTCGGCTTCTTCGAATGTTTGCGCGTTCCGCGTCAATGTGCGCGCGAGATCGTTCGCGTGATTCGCGAGTTCGTACGCGAGCGACCGTGCGCGATTCCATTCGTCTTCGACGCCCGCGCTCGAACGCACTTGCCAATCCAAACTACCCAGCGCGCCGCTCAAGCGACTGAGGATCGCGTGCACGTCGCTCGCGTGCTGACGCATTTGCGCGCTGACGTTATGCAAATGTTCCGGCTGGACAATGATCCGTGGCATAAATTCGAATCTCCATTCAAACCATCATTGAATTACTTCCACGCCAAGTTCACAAGGCGGGAGCGTTGTGCCATCTTTGAGATACACGGTCAGTTTCAATTTGTAATTGCCAAGCGGAAGTTTTTTCGATTCATCCATCAATGCACCATCAACAACCTGGGTCGAAGATCTGAAATAATCCACACCAAAAGAAATTGTGTAATAATCAAAATTCGGCGCGCTTGCTGTGCCGCGCAATTTAGTCACATTCGGAATTTTTTGCCCATCGGTCACATTGAAAATCTGCGCGCCAGGATTGGTACATTTTTCCGACACGCGCGGCGTCGCGGTTGCTGTCGCGGTCGGGCTGGGCGTTGGCGTTTGAGTCACTGTCGCCGTGTGGGTTGGCGTTAAAGGTGCAGTCGGTGCGAGCGTTAGCGTTGGCGTTGATGTGTTTGTGGGTAACGGCAATAAAGTTGGGATGTGCGTTGGAGTTGAGGTCGGCGTTAGTGTGGCAGACATCGCGAGATATATTGCCGGTGCCGCGACCGCGCCGGCTAGCGCGATGATGCCGCAAAGCAACCCAATGATCGCAAGCACTGGCACGAACGCGCGCGAGGGGCGTGCGACCGGCGCGCGCGTTTCCGGCGGCGCGATGATCGGCGCGACCTTTGAAACGATTTCGACATTCGTCGCCGCGCTCCACGCGCCCGGTTCGGATCCGTCGTACCCGCGCACGCGCACGCGATATTTTCCGGCGCGCAAGGATGATGATTCAAATATCGTCGCATTCACGCGCGCGATTTGCGCGTCGCCATTCACAAGCTCGACCGCGTAGCCGTTCGCGCCGGACACGGGTTGCCATTTGACGCGAATTTTTTCGTCGCCCACTTGCGCTTGAACACCGCGCGGCGCGGCAAGCGGCGGCGCGTCGAGCGTTCCCGGCATTTTGCCGAACCAGACTTCGAGGAAAGAAATATCGTCGCTGTTTGGCGTTTCGGCGGAATCGGCAATCAAAGTTTGCACGGTCGCGTTCTTCGGCGATTTTGGAATCGCGTCGAGCGATGCCAGCCCATCCGAGTACACCATCAACAAATTGAATTGACGTTGTTGGTTGTACTCGAGCGGCGCGGCAAAAAAGTTGAGCTCGCCGCCAACGAGACCTTGCCGCGTAGACCAGCGTTGCGCGGTGTGAAATGTATCGCCCAGTTCGCGCGTGCGTTCGACGATGCCATTCCACAAACGCACCCGCGCATCGCCCATCCACGCGAGCACAATGCGACCATCGGGCAACGTCGCGCTCGGCAGATCAATGCGTCCGCACGCGAAAATACTTTCACTGCCCATCGCGCGTTTTTGTTCCAACACGTCGCGCAACATCGCGGGTACGCTTTCGGGAATCGCGTGTTGTTGCACCTGCGCGGTTGCGCGTTCGGTCAACGTGCGTAAATGTTCCGCGAGCGCGGCGCGTTGTGCGGACGTTTCATCGGGCAGTTCATCCCACAACCACGCGACGAGCGCGTCCCCGATGATGCGCGCGGCAAGATCGCCGTAAAAGGATTGGCTTACCCCATCGCACAATGCAAAGACGAACGCGCGCGCGTCGTAACGAAACGCCAAATAATCTTGTCCTGGTTCATTCGCCGCGCGCGTGTCGCTGGATCGCGCGTACGCGTAGCGATGCGGAAAGGACGCGGCGCGTTCGACACGAAAAGTTTCGGTGGATTGGGAAATGCTTTCAGTTACGTTTGGCATTGGGTTATTGCTTTCAATAGACGATCGCAAGATCGCCGGAACCAAACATGGGACAAACAATTATTATTTGAGGGTCTTCCGACTTTGATGTTGAATCAGCGTTCTGTCCCTATTTTCTAACCAAATCTAGCGAATGGGGGAAAAATTCTACATCAAAGTCGGTAAAGCCAATTTTTGTCTTTGCTCTATTATGCGTTGCAAGTGGAGTCCCATAATAGTCCAACCAAGAATGCCACCAATGAAAAAACCCAAGAGTCCACCATTAGAATAGTTTCCCTGAACATCTAGAGTAATAAGAGCCGGTACAAGTCCCCCGGCAAAAATCACTGTCAAACACCACAATGCGATGTGCCATCTACTTAATCGGAGTATAAGAGATTGGATAATTCCTACAACGCCACCTCCAACAACAATGACTACACTATTGCCAAGGATTTCCGGCAAGTGACCAAAATCATAAAGGAAATTTCCACAAACAGATCCTACTAAGAAGCCAATGGGATATGAGACAATCCACAATTTGTTAATTTTGAATTGCCGACAGGGGAATAACCACTGCGATAAACCGATGAACGTGCTTCCCATAGAAAAGAGTAATTTAAAGAAAAAATAGTCCGGGTCAAAGTAGCCAAAACCTATTGAAAGAAAGACGGCAAGTACCATAAACCCAAAACCGGCAAATATTCCGGCACAACTACTAACGAGCCACCACAGGTGAAAATCCCGCGCATCTCTTTTGTTGGACTCTTTCGCATCGTTACCTTTATCCAGAAACAGTTTATTAGCGTTTAGAAACAGCAAAACAATACCAGTAAATAATCCAAAGCAGAGACCAATGAACACTGCGGCAAAAGTGGCGTTTATCCAATTATTAGTGTTCAGCAGCGAGCTAACACGAAAAAAAACAAAACTGAAACCAAGCGCAATCGAATTTACGATTATCCATATCCAAGCTTGATTCGATTTTCTTCGTAGGAACACCCAATGAGATATCCCCAAGCATAAACCGAGAACACCGCCAGCGATGAACCATTGGGCTTCACTGCTTTTCATCATGTATGGGAGAATAAAATCAGATACATACAAACCTGGTTTTCCAATCCGATTGAATGCTTTGATGAAAGAATATCTACCATATAAGACATCAGACTCGCCCACCAGTAGCCATCCCGTCATGCCGCCAATAATATTAACTATCAACCACCGCTTGAGAACAAGGTGCTTGAAATAGATTGATCGCTGTGCTAACGCAACTGCTAGACTCATCACGAGTCCGCATGTTGCAATCCCAAGAAAAGCAGATATATCATAACTCTCAAACGACTCGAAAGTTCCAACCGCCAAGATCACGCTTGCAGTAATAGCCAGTGGAAATCCGATTCCCCATCCAAGTACGTTCGCCAGCGTCCATTTGAGGAAAAAAATCCAGTCAAGCTCGCTGAAAAATTTCTTTAGAAATGATATAGGATTAGTTTGACCGGGGCGTGTCTCTACCATCGTGGATTTGGGTGCTACTGAATCACGTAGCAAAGTTCCACAATATGGACAGCTAACCCATTTTACTTGTACCTGATTGTCACAGTGTGGGCATTGTGATTGCGATTTGACCAATGGACTTGGAGCGGTTTGACGCAGTTGCATTTTTCGTACAATCGATTCCAGCTCTTTTTTCAGCGCACTATCCTCTAGCGCAACTTGAAGGGCATGTTGATAATCAGCGAGTGCGGCGTTCCAATCTTGTGTCTGTTCATTCGTGGTTCCCCGCGCCAAAAGTGCACGCGCGTATGACTGAGCCGCGAGTGATGGATAAAGACGGTATGCTTCCTCAAATTCGGTAACGGCTCTCACTACATCATCCAGGGCAAAAAACACTTCGCCCGCTTCTAAACGCGCGCGTGCCAAACGTGCTTGAAGATTTCCGTCTCGATCTGATGTTGGTAATGTCATCGGCTGAGACATTATTTCCTCCACGGGCTTCCCCTCTAACCCGTTCGCCCACTCACCAAAACTCGGACACGCATCCAACGTTTCGCTGAACCACGCGCGCGCGAACAAATCGGCAAATTGATGATCTTGGGATTTGAGCGTCACGTACAACAATTGATAACGTTCGCTGTTCGATTGCATTTCCGCCGGATCAAAATACTGTTCGCCCCACGCGGCTTGGCGCACACGCGCATCGCACCAGCCCAACATCTCGGCAAGCAAAACTGCCCCGGCAAAACGATCCGCCTCCGCGCTCCACAATCCCTGCGGTGCGGTTTTGTGCGCGTACCCCGGCGATCCCGCCGGTAAAATTTTTGGCTGCGCTAGACCCGGCGCAAACAACCCTTCAACATCTACTAATGTAATGGAGTGTTGCAAACTGTCGCTTGATACGATCAAGTTTGGCGCGGACAAATCGCAGTGCGCGATGCCCGCGTGTTCGAGCGCGCCGAGAATCGTCGCGAGTTGCG